>Ga0115001_10000314_pt1 | contig 35447 bp, 46 predicted proteins | sample ArcticOcean_MG_C_12_FD_89869 | JGI IMG/M metagenome (GOLD analysis project Ga0115001, IMG submission 89869) | Marine microbial communities from western Arctic Ocean - ArcticOcean_MG_CB8_130 | ecosystem: Environmental > Aquatic > Marine > Oceanic | place: Arctic Ocean: Canada Basin | collected... | reverse complement strand
TTCATCAAAATCCCTAAACCTATGCTCTGCAGAGTCGTATGTTACTGGTGAGCCAGTATAGGCTTGTATTTCGTTTGTAATTACTCGAGGAGCAGTTACGTCTCCAGTGAATGTAGGTGATGCCTTTGGTGCTTTTAATGAATCCAAACTAGATATAGAAGCTAAGTTGGTAGCAATATTTTCGCCATTAATCTGCTCTCCATCGTAAAGCGCATTGATGTCAGTTGTGTGGCCAGATATAGTAGTTGTATTAGCAGTTATGTTAGTGGTGTTGGCTGAAATGCCTGCACTATTTATCTGCTCTCCATCGTTAAGCGAATTGATGTCAGTTGTGTGGCCAGATATAGCAGTTGTATTAGTAGTTATGCTGGAAGCATTGGCTGCAGTTTTTGAATCAACATATGTGACCAAAGCATAAGGACTAGGAGTTGCATGAGGAGGCTCTACTGAAAGACCTATGACTTCACCTTTTACTGAAATAGGAACTTGTAGAATTGTGCTAAGCCTAGATGCTGAATCAACTACTTCAACTTCTAAGGTTGTCTTAAAAAACTTAGAAGACTGCAGCTTTTCATATATGCCAGTTGTGGCTGTATTTAGAACTCCTGATATTCCTTGAGGAGAGATATTTGTAAATGTGCTGGTAAGTGCTAATGCATCTTGATTTGTTTTTAACAACCAACTTGCTTTTGTGGTTGCAGACCCTACTGATAGCTCTGAAATGGTTACAGTGCTAGCTGGATAAAGATCTGTGTCACCTGTTATTGAAGGAACAGCAACTGAACCAGTATATTGAAAGTCTATTTTATAAGTCTGAGGAGCAATTGTAGTAACTCCACCAATTTGAGCATCTGTTAAATTATAAAACTTTGCGGCGATGCTAGATGAAAGTTCATTGAAACTAATGAATTCAGTTTTGGTGCCATACGTGACTGTGTAAGATCCAGAAGTTGGAACTGCATTTATATTTCCAATTCCGACTCTAACTGTTGAGTAGTCTTGTATGTTTGGAGATCCTGTCTTGGCAGTTGTGTAAAGATTTATAACTTGGTTTTCACCAGCAACCAATTCTTTTAATGGCTTAGATCTCAAGTCATCTTTAGAAACAACTGCTGCAGTTTTTAAATCAAGTGCATCTAAATTTATATAAATGTCCATGTATTAAATTTTTCTCCGAACTCTGTATTGGGAAATCAAATGCTCTATCCCTAGTGGAACTTTGAATGGAGCAGCACCAAGACTGATTGGAACTCTCATTTCATAAAAATTAGCGATCATGAGATATACCGCTTGCACTATTCCCAACTTGTAAACTCCAGCTGGATCGTAAGACACCTTCACCTCAACAGGAGTCTCATAGTCTGCATCCAAAGTCGGATACTCAAATTTATCATTGAAAATAACATTTGTAACTCCTTCTGCATTATCATGCAAGGAATACATTGTGCTGTCCAATGTCACAGACACTCCGTCTGCTTTGTATTTTATATGTGTGATTGTCTGTCCAACTCCTCCGACTGGCAGACGGAACTGCCGATAAGACTGTGGGAAACTTTTAAATCCAAAATCAATAGTCTGAGCAACGATCGCTCGACTTGTTGATATCTCAATGCTTTCTCTGGATGCACCAATGATCTGATTTATATAATTATTATCTGCAGAACTAGTCACACGCAAGTAATGCTTTGCTTCAGTAAGAGTTACTGGCTCAGCAGGAGATGCTACATTTCTTTTTACAGTTATTGGATACATTATAAAATTAGGTTAAGCCTGCACCCTCACAATCGCAAAGGTGCAGGCAACCGATTCATTGATTACTTGGCTTTCTTCTTCGCTGTCTTCTTAACCTGAACTGCTGCACATCTCTGTTTAATGGGGAGAGACAAGTTGTGCAGTTCTACACGACCCCCATTTGACTTGTTGAGTGCAGTTTGCATTGCTGATTCAGCATCTGTCCCACTGTCTCCAATGTAAACAAAAGATGGATCTGTTTTCTGTTTTTCAGAAGCGAATTCAATTACTAGTTTAATCATTTTATATATTGGTTTGCGTTATGCAGTTACAAGCTTGACTCCAGCTTTGTCGAGACCTGTGTCAGCAGCTCCACCTAAGCGACCTGCAGACATTCCGTAGATCCAAACAAGTGTTGTGTAAACATCGAACAAGCCAGACTTCTGCCATGTGATACCCATGAGGCTAAGACCTGTGTCAGCATCTGTGACAGTATCTACTTTGCTGATGCTTGGAATTCCAACACGATTAGCAAGTTGCTCAACATCATTAGGGATACGTGCAGCCATAACAATCGCCTCACGTGTTCCGAAGAATCCTGAAAGGTTGATTGAGTTAGCAGGCATGTCTGGATATTCGTAGATGTTTTCGAAACCAGCAACGTTGCTTAGTTGACCATAGCCATTCCCTGTACGAGACTGACCATAGTAATCTCCAGAAGAGATACGAGCATCAGCTTCAAGCTTGTTGTATGTAGCACTATTGACAATGCCATAGCGACCAACTGGAGCTGCACCATTAAGATTCAACTCAGCAGAGACAGAACTTAGAGTGTCCTTGTCAGTATCAGCAAGAGCTTCTGTCACCTTGTGAGAGAAACCTGCATCAACAACAAGACTCATAGCATGATCAAATGCTTCCTTGCCTAGTGAGTAAGCAAGGTTGCCAATTGTCTCATTGTAGAGATCACGCTTGGTGCTGATCTGATCAATGTAATCAATCTTTACAGGAACGTGCTTGTGCTTGTTAAGAGTAACCGACACATCAGTAGTTAAGCCATTTGCATCTGCTGCATTAGCTTCGTAGCCAGATGTGGGATCATAGTTTTGAACTGATGGCAAGGAAGAAACACGAGCAGTGATCGTCTGACCAAGCTTTGCGGAACTCCCATCAAAATCAGTTGAGATATTGTTGAGCAATGGGAAACGCACTTTGAATGCATCCATTACATCAGTAAGTAACTCTTCAGTTTGTAGTGTTGACATATTGTTTATTTATTTTGATTTAGCGTAGTTCACGAAGCTTGCGAGCGAGCAAGTTCTTTTCTACAGGATTGTTAGTTTCACTTAGTTGAGAACGAAGTCCTTCAATTGTGCTAGGCTCTTGGCTTTGCACTTCTTGCTTTACTGCTTTTGCAGTTGGACGTTCAGAAATCTTTTCCAGAAGGATCTCTTTAAACTCTTCAACAGAGCATTCAGCACTGAGTGCTTCATTTGTTACTGTAGCCAAGTCACCTTCAACATCAAACTTCTCATTGAGAGCATTGATGTCACTTTTGCGTTTGGCTTCTATTTCTGCAAGTTCGTCTTGTGCTTCTTTCTGGGCAACTGCTTCTGCACTCATAGATTCAATTTGTTGCTTTAGTGCAACAATTTCTTCTTCTTTTGCATTAACAGAGTCCACAAGCACCGACAAATCTTCATTTGTTTCTTCTACTTCTTCTACTTCTTCTACTTCAGTTTCCATATTAGAGGATTGGGTTGTGTTTTGTGTTTTGTTCACAGAAGAATACTGTGAATCCGAAAATGTTTTTATGACATCTGCCTTCGCTGCAATTGCAACTGAATCAATTACCTCTGTAGCAAGACCTGCGTCCACAGCTTCTTGACCGAAGAACCATGTGTCTTTTTCATACCACTTCTTGATTGCTTCGACAGATTGATTTGTGTGTCGTTCGTATATTGTTGTTAATACGTTTTCATATTTCTCCAACAACTCCGCAGCATCATTGAGCTCATTTACATTTGCATATTCCATGTAAGAAATCATTGGCAAGTGAACCATGACTGCAGCATTGTCAGGGATGTAAATATTATCCCCTGCCAGCATAACGATAGATGCAATGGATGCAGCAATCCCATCAATGTAAACATCAACCTTTGCAGGGTGTGAACGCAAAGCGTTATACATTACTGTTCCATCTGTGATGCTTCCTCCAACACTGTCGATGTGCAGATTGATCTTGTCTGATGTAATCTCATTGAGATCTTGAACAAACTCTTTGGATGTAGATCCATATCCTCCGATCTCTCCATGTATATAAATGCTTGTCGCACCATCTACAGCTTGAGCTTTTGTCTTGTTGATTGTATAAAATTTCATTTAATCCTCTGTTGATTCTAATTCATTGGTGCCAGCTTTGCTCAAGACTTCAACCGATCGGAGTGTTGAGTTGGCAATGTATGTGTCTCCTGCTTCATAAGTAGGCTCGTCTTCTTTTCTCCGAATGTCATTTGGTGACAGGAATCCATTCTGCACGCCAGAGCTATAAGCCTTGAATCTGCTTTCTAAATCCCCACGCAACAAATCATTGGTGTTGTGCTTAAAGTAATACTTTTTCTTTTCTTCGTCTGTCAGCAAACTCTGCCTAAGCTTCTGCTCCCAGTTACACATCCAAGGACGCAAGGTGTGCTTTACGAATCCTAAGTCTTGATGCTCGATATTGCTGAATGTAGCTTTCTCTAAATCATTGATCAAGTGAGCAGGAACTCTAAACAATCCTGCAATCTGAGAGCGATTGTATTTCCTAGCCTCAAGCAATTGAGTCTCTGTGTGATTCATTACCAGTGGGCTAAACTTTGCACCACCTTCTAGGATTGGAGTCTTGTGTCGATTGCCATCTCCTGTGTAGGTGCTTGTCCAGTCTGACTTTAGCCTTTGGAAAGTTTCCTCATCCATCTCAGTTGGAAACTCAATGACACCGCTGAGAGTAGTTCCATTTTGGAAGAACTCTAAAGTGTAATCATCTGCACCCTTGGTAGAAGAAAGCATGTGTGCAGCTTCTGTAATCAAGGATGGGCTGAATAGTTCATTGCTACTGAATGTTCTAATCAGCAACACTTCATTGCTTTGCAAATAAACAACTCCGTCTTTTTTATCTTTGTCTGGATAATTGTAAACAATCTCTCCACTTGAAGATCGTTCTGCTTTTAACTTAGAAGAATACAATGGCCAAATCTGAACAACCTTTCCTGCACCATCTCTAATCAATTGTGCACAACCATTGCCTCGCAAGAGTGCATCAATCATCATCCACAAACGCAGATCATAACTTGTCATTTCTGGGTTGGGTTCGTAACGCAGCAAGTCATACAATTCTAGGTCATATGCTTTCTTGCCTCCAACTTCTGTTTTTTCATAAACACAAAGCGGTAAAGATGCTACACTCTCTGCGAGCACCCGCACACAAGTAAGAACATCACTAAGCTCTAGAGCATTGTCTTGTGTGACTGTTTTAGAACCACCACGATTAAACATCAAACTTGATGTCCTCTTGGTGCTACCGAAAATTGCCTTCTTTGCTGCGTCTACGAAACCCACAAGACTATTGTTGTGTGCTTATTAGCCAATGGCAAGCTGTTAGAAGTTTGCAGAAAGATGCAGAAAGATGCTTAAACTATTCTAAGTCTTTTTTCTGACTTGCGATGATAATGACTTGCGATGAAGTTTGGATTGTTCTCAAAGAAGCTGTCTACCCAATCGACTTTTGTTCTTGGTTCACTGCCTTTGATTCTTCCTCCACTGCACTTTAGCCCTGCATGTATCATGGCTGTAACTGTCCACTTGCTTGTCCTAGCATAGTCTGCTATCTCTTGTCTGCCTACTAACCAATCACTCATATTACTCTTAGTCCTCTCTGCTTGTATGGATTGTCTGTTTCTTTGTTGTCTGCGATTGCGATGCCAATAGCTATAATCAGTGCGACAATGCCATCAATCTTCTGCTCAGACTTCATCTTGTCTGGCTTGATATTTCCTGCAGGATCTTGAGTGACGATTATGTTATTGCTGTTCCAATTTAAAATAGGATTGTTTGGGTGCTCAATTCCTCCTGCAACAACCAAGCGTTCTAACTCAGACGTTGGAGTTGCCATAGACAGATACCCCATGCCAAAAGGCATCATCTCTATCTTCTCTTTTGACAGTGCAGAAACTAACTCTCCTGCAAAGTGTCTGTCGTAACCAATCTGTTGAACTGCAAACATTCCATTCTTTTCAACAACAGAATGCTTGATGAAATCCCAGTCAGTTGTATTGCCAGTTGTCAGCGTTATGTGACCTTCTTGATTCCACAATCTGTATGGAACTCTGTCAGCAACTGCCTTGGCATCAATGTTATCTAATGGCAAGAAAAAGTCTACCCAGACTCTTGGCTTTGTTAGACCTTTCTGTATTGGAAAATAATAACCAACTGCAGACAAGTCATTTACTCTTGCCAAGTCAATCCCTGCATAACAGATCTTGCCAATTAGATCTTTGGGCTGATAAGATGCACTGCCTTTCATCCAGTCTTCAGAACGCAACCAAGCCTGCTCTGTGTCTGTCCAGATGTTCAACTGCTTGTTTAAAAATGTGTTCATCTTTGAAGGCATCTGCTTTACTTTTGTGACTTGGCTTTGCATGTATGATGTGTGCTTGCCAACTCCAAGATTGGGATTCGAAATCTTCCAAACTTTTTCATCGTGCCAGTTGTCTTGCTCCTCTAGATCCACTGTGTATATGATTCCAAACTTATCATCCGCTATTATGTTTCCCTCCAACAACTCTGTAAGGTGCTTTCTCTCTTGGTAACAGACTCCATTCTTGTCATGACCAGCCGTTGTAATTGCAATCATGTGATATTGTTTTCTTGCTCCGAATGCATCTTCCATCACATCCCACAGTTCTCTTTTTGGCCAAGCATGAAGTTCGTCTGCATAAACACTAATTGGATTTAAACCATCATGCCTTTTTGAATCAGCTCCTAGTGGCTTGATAAAACTTGTCCTCCCAGTTTCTCTTGCAAACAATGTGCTTCGTCCTGACAGAACTTCAAACATCTGCTGCAGCTCGTCACTCTGATTTATGTAAGCAGAGCAATCATTGTATAGAAGCTTGGCTTGATCTTCTTTTGTAGCCACACAATAAACTTCTGCACCTGTGTCTTCAACCATTGCACAATCATACGCTGCACCTGCCGCACACATAGTTGTCTTGCCATTCTTGCGTGGCACTTCCAAATAGGCAGACTTGTATCTCCAATTGTCTTCCTCGTCTAGCCAGCCATAGATGTTTCCGAAAACAAATTGTTGCCATGGCTCAAGGGTAAATGCCTGTCCTGCTTTCTCACCTTTGTAATGCTTTAAGAATGTGCAGAACTTAAAGAATCTCTCTGCAGAATCTTCACAAAAATGATATGGGAATCCTTTCTTGCCAACACGAGCCATGTCTCGCAAGTGTCTTTGACAAGCCAAGTTTACATATCTGCAAGAATCAACCTTGCCATCTACAACTGACTGAGCGTAAGCAGAAACTTTATCAGAGTATATCACGTAGCGTTTCCTTCTTTTTGGTGTGTTGTTTTGGCGGTGGATACAATTTATCTCTTAGCTTGTCCATTCGGTTTTGTAAATTTGCAAGAATGTTATATGCAGGATTGGTATAAGCTGCACCTGTCCTTGGGCTTATTAACACTTCACCCTCGTCATCAACAACTTTCCTAAACTTGTAAACAGCCACAATTGTGTGTGAGTATTCTGCAAGCCTGTCTAGTTCCTCTGGTGTGTAGTTTCTAAATTTCAGAAGTCTTCTGAATTCTATTTTCTCTTTTTGGTTTAACCAAGAAGGAGGAGTTTGTCTTGTGCTCATAATTTATTTTGTGGACAGATTCCACAGTGTGATGATTGATATTTTATTGATCTAAAACAGAAGACTTTGTTGTCTGCTTCTTCAATTCTCCTGCACTCAAATTGACCCCCACCCCCCAAAAAAGGATGCGTATTTTTTTTAACTGACTGATCGGTTTTCATAGAAGCAGGACGTAGCGATGAAAAAGACCCCCCATTTTTGGCGGTGAAAAGCCATGAGGTTGGCATATTTTTATTTTCTAAATTAGTTACGCAGTTGTGACACCAACGACACAGTGACACAATATTCTTTGGCTCGTATGCTAGTGCTGGCTCAGACCTTATGGATATTATATGGTGAGCATCTTTGGCTAGCTCTGCTTGATGAATGTTGAACGGATCAAAGCACAAAGGATTATTTTTCCTATGAGCCTTGGACAGCTTGACCCACCTAGCTTTCTTTCTTATCTCTCGAGGAGAATTTGGGCATAGCATTTTTGACATTGTGTTCGTAGAATAAACGGGTATGGTTTTTATACATTACTGCCTGCAGAGAAGACACCCCAAGCATTATAGTTTGCAGAAGTTTGACAGCATAACATTGACCTGTCAACAACTAACCTAATGTAACCTAATGTAGACACAGCCATTCGCTTTAGGCACACATCATTCGCTTCTCTCCTAACACAAAGCGATAAGCGAAGCTGTCAGCATACAAGCGACACAGACCATTCCTTATTCGCTTCATCGATTAGTTCTCTTATTTAGATATATATATATATAATATATAAAGAGAATGCTCAAAAAGAAGCGAGAAGCGAATGATAACTGGCAAATAACAATAAAACTTTGCCCATCTATGTGTGGCTAACAGTGGGATGACAGATTATATTCGCTTTATATCATCTATTTCAAGAAAAGTGCTTGACTTAACCAGATATGTGAACAGGCTAGTGTGTAAGCTTAACTCTTAGCTTAATTAAATAAAACCATAAAAACCATAACTATCATGAACACAACAATCCTCCTCCACTCTGGCAACCAAGTTAAAACTAACCAAGACAAATACGAAACAGTATTCAAAGTTGGCTCAGTAGAAGCTCGTTGCGACGAAGAACAAGTTCAACGTTCTATCTCACTTCGCCACCCACTAGCTTGGATCAATGCTTCTGGTGCTACAATCTGTGCCGACTACGAAGGCAAAGCACAAGACATGGCTAACGAACGCCAAGCATACGAAAATGCAATCGAGCTTACCGAAGGTCAGCACGTTCTTGTTGAAGGAAGAAAATACACAGTTAAGATTCTTCCTAACCACGAAGCTTACTCAGACGGCATCCAGCTCGTTCCTTTCGCAAATCACCCTTACGTAAAATAATTCTAACCATGGGGCGAAGCATCCTACACTTCAATTTCATAAAACCATAAAATCAAAATCAAAAATATCATGAGCAAAAATACTATCAAATTCATCATCGACTACAAAGGCTATGGAATGTGGTTCGACTTAATCAATACACGATCAGGAGAGCTTACAAATCTCTTGCGTGAAGAGGCAATGGACTATGTCACCGACAATCAGTTTCGCACAGACAACAATATCCAAGTAGACACATTCTTCTCAGCCAAAGCAGATGTAGCTCTTCGCTCAGTTCCTCAAAAGTTAATCTCATAAATCTAAATGGGGCGAAGCATCCTACACTTCACTTTTATAAAACCAAAAAACCAAAACCAAAAAAATATCATGAGCATTACAATCACAATCAATCGCCCAACCAACCGCAGAGTCGAGCCAGAAGAATCTCCATATGCAGAGTTGATGCACTTCGAAATCAATACAGTGTTCTGCAGTCTTTTCTTAAAAGACATGCTTGATCTAACTCCAGAGCAAATGTGCGAAGAATTATTTGCTGCCACAAATGCACCAGAGGAGTTACTTAATTATACGCAAAAATATCTTCGTGAGCTGTATACAAAAGAACTTGCAAACTGCGAGAACAAAGACATCAATTTCTTCTCAATGTCTGTTGGTGACTTCGTAGAAATACGCAGTGACGAGAATGGTTTCTCTCTCAATAGTTTCCGCTGTGATCCTGTTGGCTGGACAAAAGCAAAGTCTCCATCAACAGGTGTTCTCTACCACGAAATCAGATAACCAATTTGGGGAGAAGCATCCTACACTTCAATTTTATTATGAATCCAAAAAACAAAACCAAACTAGTCAAAACGCAGAAACAAGCTGAGAGTGCATTCGCTGTATTCGCTTGCATTCTAATCGCAACTGTTCTGCTCATTGTATCAATAATCATTGAACATCTTTGATCCGATAATCTTATTTTCACATATTGCAAAAAAAGATATTGCCTATTAATATATCACAAATCACGCTGCAAGCGACAACCATCATAACTTCATAAAATCATGAACCAGCACTTAGCAAAATACAATCGTCCTTACACTCTTTTACAAGTGTGGGCGAACTGTTACATGACTCTGTGTGTGGCTCGTGGTCTTGAAAGGAGACAGCATCTGCACAAAATGAAATACGATCTTGAGCAGAGGATTGATGAGCTTGGACTTGACATTGGAAAAGCTCCAATGGGATGGATTGATAGCACCTTATAATAAACCAAAAACTATATAACTATGATAACTGTAAAATTCTACACCCTTCTTTTTTCGATCATGATGGTCGAGTCTCACGGAAACGAAAATGCAATTGGAGACAATGGTTCAGCATTGGGCTGTATGCAAATTCACATGTGCGTTATTGATGACGTAAATAGGATCTATAAAACCAGTTACAGATCGCAAGACAGACTGGTCACAAAGAAGTCATTCGACATTGCCAAAAAGTATTTGAAATTCTGGGGTGGACAATATGAAAAGGAAACAGGCAATAAGCCTAATGCTGAAATTTATGCACGGATCTGGAATGGTGGACCAATTGGTTACAAGAAGACAGCAACCGAATCTTACTGGGTAAAAGTTCGCAAAGAAATCCTAATCAACTCACTGTCTGACGATGCATAAAGTTTACCAAGAATTGTTATCATTGCTGGAGCTATCTGACCAGCATAGGACGAGCTTAATGCACAGAGGATTTACTGCAGAAGGAATAGAACAGATTGGCTTCAAGACGATGCCTTTTAGACGCAAGGTGATTGTCGAGCAGTTGCTGGAGAAAGTCTCTGTCTCTGAGCTCGCTATGACTGCTGGATTCTATCGCAACAATGACAAGTGGGCACTGGCAGGTTGTGCAGGAATAATTATACCGATTCGTAATTTAGACAAGACCTTGGCAGGTCTTAAAATTAGAAGTGATCGACCAACCACTCCACAGTCAAAGTATCTAATGCTGAGTAGCAATCCCAAGGCTAACAAAGATGGGAATATAAATTACCCTAATGGGACAGCTGCAACAATCTGCAACCACTTTCCCACATGGGGTGCTGAAAATGCCATAGCGGACACCTTACGCATAACCGAAGGTGAATTTAAGGCAGAGATTGCTACCCAATACACAGGAGTATACACAGTTAGCATTTCTGGCGTTTCAAGCTGGCGTATGGCAATCGATGCAATCAAAGAATTGAAGCCAAAGAAAGTTCTGCTGTGCTTCGATGCAGACAAGGACAAAGCCAACCCATACATCAACAAGGATGGTGCTAGTGACCCAACAGAAGAAGATCTGTCCAAGGTTGGGGTAGCATTAGCAAAACTGTATTGTGCCATTCGAGACAACCAATTAGCAGTGCCAGTTATTGAGCATTGGCCAATGGCTGCAGGCAAAGGCATTGATGATGTAATAACAGATGGCAATGAGGACATAATAACACAGCTTACAGACACCGAAGCTGAGACCTTTTGTAACGAGATGTTAATGCCCAATCAACCAACAGGATGGGTGTATACAATTAGCACAAAGCGATTCCATCACGTTGAGTCCATGCTTGAATATGACAAGGAGCAATACAGCGATGAATATGCACACTTGGTTGAGCGTGGAACTGCAGCTAAGGATGCAATCAGCAATCCACAATTCAAAAAGTTTCCATCAATAACTTATGACCCAAGAGAACCAATTGTTTATGTAGATAAGCAAACTGAGCACGAGACTTATAATCTTTACAGACCAAGCAAGATCAAGCCATTGGCAGGAGATGTCACACCATTGACAGATCATTTTGAATACATGTTCACCAATGAAATTGAGTGCAATATCGTTTATGATTATCTGGCATACAATGTGCAGAATAAAGGACACAAAATTCTATGGATGCTAATCATCCGTGGTCACCAAGGCACAGGCAAATCATACATTGGAGACATCTTGATGAACATGCTGGGTGAGACTAACGTATCAATGCCAAGCAATGATGAGATACACGAGATCTATACTGGTTGGTTAAAGTCTTCACACCTAATTATTATTGAAGAGCTTATGGCAAGAGGCAGATTAGAATTGATGAATAAGCTGAAGCCTATAATCACGCAAAGCATTGTTCAAATTAGGGAGATGCACAAGCCAACTTATAAGATGAGGAATGTGGCAAACTTAATAGCATTCACAAATTATGACGACAGCATTATATTGGACAAAGATGACCGAAGATATTGCATGATCTATTCAGATGTTAAGCCAAAGTCATCAATGTATTATAAAAAGCTCTGGGATTGGACTCGCAATAATTATTCTGCTATCTTGCATTGGTTTCTTAATAGAGATTTGAAAAAGTTTAATCCACAAAGTCATGCTCCAATGACCCAAGGAAAAAAGATAGCTATCTCAGCTACAAAATTGCCCATTGATGAATTCATCGAGGACAGATTTGAACATGGTGATTGGCCATTCAAGTGCGACATCATAAGTGTTACCGATCTGTCTGAAGTCATTAAGAAAAGGTTTAATAAGACTGTCACAAATCATTGGCTAGGCAGGAAGCTTAAAGACCTAGGAGCAATACAGTTCCCAGCACAGATATCACTATCAACAGGCTGTGTCAAAAGACTGTGGGCATTACGCAACATAGAATCTTGGATGAAAAGCTATGAGGATGATAAGAAAAGAATCGCAACTGCATATGAGGACGGATTAGGAAATGAAGATGTAGAGCAAACAAATCAACTATTTGAGAATGAGCCATACTAACCACAAACAGACATTGCGTGGCAGTAAAATTGCTGAGCACCATGAGAGGAAAAAGTATTGGATTATCAAGCACACAAAATATGTATTTCCCTGTGACAAATTTTTAATAGAAGAAATAGAAAAAGGCTGGAGACACTTCTGGGTAAAGAGAGGCTATTCAGAATCAATCAAGACCTGCAAAGACATAAACCAAAACAACAAAAAACAATAAAATGAGTAAAGTATATTTAATGCAAGAGCCGTTGCCTAAGAGCGATGGTTGGACGCCAGATCTGAGCAGTGCTGCAGACCATGGAGCAATAAAAGCAATCTTTGATAAAGGTGACAGAGTTTATATAGACACAGATGCAGCAGTTGAAAAAGCTAGACTGCGTTTGAAAGATTTTGATCCCAAGGAAGACTTCCTGTTGTGGGTTGGATTCGCAGATCCATCCGTTCAATGGTTGGTGCCTATGGTGCTAGTCGACATGGGATTCAAAGAGATAAACTATCTGTTCTGGTCAAAAAGACCAAGCAGTGCTAATGGTGGTTATTACTACCCAATAAAAATAAAATTATGAATAACGAAAATATAGAACAAGACAAAGCATTACCCTCAGAAGACACAACTACATTGCAAAGTCTTTTAAAGAATCGCAGACAACTTTCCAATGAGATTGAAGACAAGAAGATTGTCTTGAAAGAGTTGATGAAGTATGCAGAAGAAGTAGACACACTTCACCTTCCAGAAGCTATGGCAGAGTTAGGACTTGAAAGCTTTGAAACAAGTGATGGTATAAAAGTTTCTGTTAAGAGCTTTGTTAAAGCATCAATTCCAACAGCTACATCTATCGCAAGAGAAAAGGATCAGTATCGCAGAGAGCAACTAATCGAGAAAAGAGAGATGGCATTAGCATCCCTAACTCTTGGTGGAGGAGGATCACTGATCAAGTCTAAGCTAGATGTCCAATTTGAAAAAGGTGACATTGAACGCAAAGACAGTGCTATCCGTGAGCTGCAAAGCTTAGGACTGAATGTAGAGGTGAATGATACAGTTCACACAGGACAACTTACCGCTTGGGTGAAAGAACAAATGTCACAAGGCACAGATGTGGACTTGGATGCATTTAATGTTTACACAGGCAGTATCGCAGAGTTAAAAATGGGCAGAAAAAAGCTCTAAGCTCTAAACTAATAACAATAAAGGAAAGCATAATATATGGCTAAGAAACAAATAACAAAAGCAAGTAAGAATGAACTATCAGTTACATCATTTGAAGAAGATGGTGGAGCAGGACAAGAAGAAATGGGCAAGGATGATTACATCATTCCTCGTCTTAAGATTCTGCAAGCATTAAGTGAACAGGTGCAATCTGTTGATGGTGCTAAGGCAGGAATGATTATTGACAATGCTGAAGAGAAGCTTATTGATGGTGGAGAAGGTGTGACAGTATTACCTATCACATATTCAAAGTCATATCTTGAGTGGGAGCCTCGCAAACAAGGTGGAGGATTGGTCAATGTCCACAAAGGTGATTATCCTCTTAACAATTGCAAGCGTGATGATCGTGGTCAATACATCAACAATGATGGCAACGTGATTATGCCTTGTGCAGAGTATTACATCTACGTGTTGAATGAAGATGGCTCTTACAGTCCATACGCATTATCAATGCATGGCAGTCAAATCAAGAAGTCCAAAAAGTGGAACACTATGATCAACCAGTTGAGAGTAGCACGATCAGAAGGAGAAGGATCATTCAATCCTGCAATGTTTTATCGGACATACAAGCTTACTACATCACCAGAATCAAATGACCAAGGCTCTTGGTTTGGTTGGAAGATTGCTGGCGACAACAACGTCACAGAGATTGAAAATGGAATGCAATTGTATAACGATGCAAAAGCATTCCGTGAACAGATCATTGCAGGCGATGTAAAGACTTCTGCACACGAAGGGATGCCAGAAACTAAGGCACCAGAAAGCACAGAAGAAGTTCCGTTCTAAAAGCTGAACAGATCATTGCCACACGTTAATGGGGTTGTTAGCGTGTGGCAATTTATCTCTTATAAATATCATTAACAATTCACACTATTATTAAAATGCAAAAGACAAATATATTAGGAGCAGGCATGGCAGGTCTGCTTGCTGCAAACATGATGCGGAGAAGATGCCCAACAGTTTTTGAAGCCAAAGACGAGCTTCCAGACTTGCACAAAGCTGTATTGAGATTCCGCAATCAAAGTGTTAGTGAAGCCACTGGCATACCATTCCAAAAAATTAAGGTGAACAAGTCATTGTATACACACAATGGCTACAAGGAAAAACCATCAGTTCAAGATGCAAATAATTATAGTTTAAAAGCTACTGGTGCAATTGAAGACAGGAGTGTTTGGAATCTGGATCCTTGCGTAAGGTATTTAGCACCTAACAACTTTGTTGAGCAGATGGCTAACAGCATTGAAGTGGAGTATGGAGTCACCATTGGCAAGGCTAACATTGAAGGATGCAAGCATGATGGTGATCTTACTATAAGCACATTGCCCATGCCTGTGATGATGAAGATCGTTGGCTGGAAGACAGATATAAAATTTAGAGAATGTGCCAAGCCGATCTTTGTTATTAGGTGTAAGCTGAAGAAGCCAAAGAGCAGAGTGCACCAGACAATTTACAATTCTTCTTTGTATACACATTGGTACAGAGGAAGCATTCACGGAGATGACTTGATTATAGAGTGTGATGTAGATGTTACTGAAAAATCTAGGCAAGTGGTCTACAATTTCCTCAGCACAATTTGCAGTCTAAATTCAACAGACATTGAAATAGAAGAGGAGACAGTTCACACACAGCCACTTGGGAAAATACTCAGCATTGATGAGCATGAGAGGCAGGAGTTTATTTATTACTTGACTCAGCAATACAATGTTTACTCATTAGGGAGATTCGCAACGTGGAGACCACTGCTTATGGATGCAGTAGTTGATGACGTTCGTAAGATAGAAAAGCTTTCTGGCACTAGCCATTACAACCACAACCATAAAACCAAAATAAAATGAAAGTAAAATTAATAGATTATACATATGGAGCAGTTGATAAGCTGATCTATACTAAGAGCACTAGGCTCACTCAAGGAGATGAGACTAGAGACAAGATCAAGAAGATGTCCATTGAAGAAAAGCAAGAAGAGCTTTCTTACATGGCTAACACAATTCCAAGCAGTTGGGAGTTTGTGAATTACACATTCGAGATCTCTGGAGTTAGCAGAGCATTCACTCACCAGTTTGTTAGGACTAGGACAGGCAGTTATGCCCAGCAGACAATGCGTCTTCTCAACATGGAGAAGTTTGAATATGTAACTGGTCCAACTATTGAGGACAATGTCAATTGCAAGGAAGCATACGACAAGTGCATGGACACCATACAGAAGACCTATGATGATCTTATTGACATGGGCTGTGCAGTAGAAGATGCCAGAGGAGTTCTGCCAACAAATATATGCACCAACATTATTGCTCAGTTCAACTTAAGAACGATTGCTGAGATGGGCAGATCTAGAACTGGCAAGAGGACTCAGAACGAATACAGAGATGTATTTGAAGGGATGTTTGAAGAGGTAATAAAGATTCACCCATGGGCTGAAGATTTTATTCAACCCAAAGGACAGGATCGGCTAAAGCTTTTAGAGCAACTAATCGAGACAGGTGAAAAAAGAAAGCTTTCAACTGAAGAGCGTTACTGTGGATGGAAAGCGATTGATAAAATTAGGAAGGGTGAAAAGTGAGCAAGCCAACAACAAGAATATATATAGCAAAGCACACAAATGATCTCTATGACATCACAGGTTACATGGGCAACGAGGACACCAGTTGGGTTGGTTACGACCTAGACAGAACTCTTGTTGCTTATGATGGTTGGCTAGGTGCTGACCACATAGGAGATGACCAGTCATTAGTTTGTGAACGCATGGCAAGAGATTTGCTAGACGGCAAACGAGTCAAAATATTCACAGCAAGGTGTTCAGATGAGACAGGGTTAAATTCAATCATGTCTATTGATTACATCACTGCATGGAGCTGGATCAAGTTTGGAGTCAAACTAGAGGTAACAAATGTCAAGGACACAAGGTGTGTAAAGATATATGACGACATAGCAATCAACGTAAACAAAGGAAAAATAAATGAATAATATAATAGTAACAGGATCGAATTCTGGATTAGGTGAAAGCATTTGCGAACACTTAAGGAAGGACGAGAATACAAATGTAATTAAAGCAGACAAGTGGGAAGTCGATCTGACTGACTATACATCTGTTCATGAATTCTCTTTAGATGTAAAAGTAGAAGTCCATGGCATCATAAACTGCGCAGGTGTTAATCGCATTGATTACTTGGACAAGTTTACTGAAGAAGATTGGGATTTAGTTATGGACACAAATGCGAAGTCTATATTTAATATGTCCAAGCACTTCTTGCAGAAGCTTAAAGACACAAAAGGATTCATTGTGAACATTGTCTCTAATGCTTCTCACATGCCAATGACTAACTCACTTGCCTACAATGCAAGTAAAGGTGCAGCTCACATAATGACACTCCAGCTCGCCAGAGAATTATCAAAGGCACATGGCATTACAGTGTTCGGCATTTCACCCAACAAGCTATCTGGAACTGGAATGTCTGATTACATTGACAGCAGAGTTCCTTCTGTGCGTGGCTGGACACCAGAGCAAGCAAAAGAATATCAGCTCAATGCACTTCTGGCAGGTGAAGAAACTGATCCTGACAGCTTGGCAGAGTTCTTAGCATTCCTGCTATCAACTAAACAGAGACACAAATACTTAACTGGAACAATAATCCCATACGGAGCATAATAAAATGAATAGCATAGAAGTAAGATACGGAAAAATAGATCAAGTGGCAATCTACTGCCCTAACATTGGTCTGGCAATAGAGAACCACAACACAATCCTAGGAACTAAAGAGTGGGTGCGTGATCAAGTTACTGCAACAGGAGAGTGCTTCGGCAAAGAGATTGTTGGAGGATCAATAGGAAACCTAGCATTCAATTATGAAATGGGCTATGAGTTCGAGCTGTTAAACTATCAACAAGGAGACAACTGGCATGGAGTCAGAGGAAGAGATCTGAGTAAGACATTCTTATCTCACAAAGGATTCCATGTTGAAGAAATAGACAGCGAGAAAAAGTTCTTGTATGATACTTATAAGATCAAAGTTGCACAGGAACTGTTTACAACTGATCACACAAATGAGTTCCTCAAGAACAATGGACGCAAATATCACTACTGTGTGTTTGATACTCTTGATGACCTTGGTTGGGACTTGAAGCTAATCCAACGATTGGAGAAAGATGCGTAAGAGCGTTGAAGAAATACTCAAAGAGTCTGCAGAGACTTATGTGGAAAGGAATTCAGTTTACAAAGACAACTATATGAAAGTTGGAGTAATCATGAACACTCTTTTTCCAGATGGTATAAAGCTGCAAACCAAAGAGGACTTTAATTCTTGGCACTTGTTTGAATTGCTGATTGTTAAAATCACTAGGTATGCATCTAACTTCCCAGAAGGTGGTCACCAAGATTCAATTCATGATGCAGGAGTTTACTGTGCAATGGTTGAGTATACAGATTCATTCAGAAAAAAAGACTGATGATTATATTTGATACAGAGACAACTGGACTTGTTAAGGCAATTGCCTCTGACATCAAGCATCAGCCAAAGGTAATAGAATTTGCAGCCATCAAGCTTTGTGATGAAACACTTGCAGAGCTTGATAGGTTGCACTTTTTAGTTAATCCAAGCAGACCTTTGGCACCAGAGATAATTAAAATAACAAAGATCACAGACAAGATGATTGAGGATGAAAAGAAATTTTCAGAACGCATTGGCGAACTCAAGTCATTCTTTGAAGGTGAAACCAATCTCATTGCACACAACTTGTCATTTGATAAGAGCATGATTGAAATTGAGATGAAGCGTAACCAAGTGGAAGACTTTCCAATGCCTAAGAATTTGATCTGCACCATTGAGCAAAGCTTTCACCTAAGAGGAGTTAGACTCAACCAAGGACGATTATACGAGATCGCAACTGGTGGTATGAAATTTGAAGGTGCACACAGAGCGATCAATGATGTTGAAGCACTGACAAAGTGTGCTGTGTGGATGATAGAAAATAATTACATAGATATAAAATGATAAACTTTGCAAACAGAACTCAATACTCATTCAGACTTGCAACTGGCAAGCTAGAGGATGTCTTAAAAACCAACCAAGAAGACATTGTGGGGATCTGTGACAGAGCAAGCACTTGGGGACACCTTGACTTTATCAAAGCCTGCAAGGAGCATGACAAGATCCCTCTGTTGGGAGTTGAGTTGCCAACTGTAGCCAACTGTGATGACAGAGCAAAGCAACCAATTTCATACACTCGATTTTTTGCCAAGAATCAAGAAGGACTCAGAGAGCTTTATGAGCTGACAACTTTGTCTACTGAAAAGTTTTATTATGTTCCTAGAATTGACTATTCCATATTGTCATCTGTTAGCAGTAATTTGATTGTGGTGCTTGGAGCTTATTGGGATGAAAGCTATGCGGATGATTTCATGGCGAGAGACAACTTCTATGTGGCTTTAGATACTCAGAACAATACTTGGCACAAGAATAGAATGGTAGAGCTATACAGACCAAAGCTGTTGGCATGTTCAAACAACTACTATCCTACTATTAAAGATTTGCCAGCACACCAAGTCACTATTGGCATGAACAATTACAACATGATAACTAGCCCTGCTACAATCATGAACACAGAAGACTGGATTGAATTCTTTGGTGGTGAGTTAGCTGACATACCAGACAGAACCAGAGCTGTTTTTGAAGAGTGCAGATTTGAATTCCCAGTGGCTGAGATGGTTAAGCCAGAAACATGGCAAACCCTTGCACAAATGTGCCAACAAGGTGCAATTGAATTAGGTGTGAACTTGGAGGATGAAGTCTATGCAGCAAGACTTAAACGAGAATTGGATTTGATTGAGGAAAAGAAGTTTGAAGACTACTTTTATGTCGTTGCAGATCTGATCAAGTATGCAAAGACAAAGATGTTTGTTGGTCCAGCTCGTGGCAGTTCTTGTGGTAGCTTGGTTTGCTACTTGATAGGCATCACCGATGTTGATCCAATTCCATATGACCTGTTGTTCGAACGCTTCATTGACATCAACCGAATGGACTATCCTGATATTGATATTGACTTTGAAGACACCAAGAGAGAAATGGTTTACAAATATCTCTGCAAGAAGTATGGCTCTGATTGTGTGAGTAAGCTAGGAACTATAAGTGTGTTCAAAGCCAAGTCAGCAATCACAGATGTGAGCAAAGCTTTGAGCATCCCTATGTGGGAGGTTTCTGACCTTAAAGAAGCCATCATTGAAAGGTCTGGTGGTGACTCTCGAGCTGCATTCTGCTTGCTTGATACTTTTCAACAACTTGATGTGGGCAAAGAAACTCTTAATAAGTATCCAGAACTCAAGGTGGTAGCGGATATTGAGCACCACGCAAGACACACAGGTGTTCATGCTGCAGGAATCATTGTCACTGCCAAGCCAACAAATCTTTACTGTGCGGTTGATGAAAAGAGTGGTTGTGCTATGATTGACAAGCACAATTCAGAAGCCATAGGAATGCTGAAGATTGATGTTTTGGGGCTGAGGACTCTGAGCGTTCTACAAGATGTCTTAGACCAAGTAGGAATGACAAGGGATCAGATAAAGAATTGGAAGCTAGATGATAAGGAAGCATTCAGCATTATCAATAAGAAGTATTTTGCAGGCATCTTCCAATTTGAAGGAACTGCTCTTCAGAACATCTGCCAGCAGATAGAAGTGGAATCATTTGAGGACATTACTGCCATCACAGCTTTGGGCAGACCTGGACCACTGATCTCTGGAGGCACAACAGAATACATTAAACGCAAGAATGGTGCTCCAGCAAATCCAATGCACCCTCTTGTAAAAGAATACACAGACAAAACTTATGGGATCATTGTTTATCAAGAGCAAGTCATGCAAGTGGCACGAAGTGTAGGAAAATTAAGCTGGGGTGATGTAAGCAAATTGCGTAAAGCAATGAGCAAGAGTTTAGGCAAAGAATTCTTCGACAACTTCTATGAAAAGTTTGAATTGGGTGCAATTGAAAATGGACTGGACAAAGACACATCAAGAATGATATGGGACAAGATTAATACAATGGGATCTTGGGCATTCAATCGATCGCATGCAGTTGCTTATGGACTGATCTCTTATTGGTGCATGGTTTTAAAAGCACACTACCCACTTGAGTTTGCTGCAGCATGTTTGCGTAATGCAAAAGATGAAGACCAGAGCATAAGAATATTAAGAGAGTTGAGCAAAGAAGGATATAATTACAAGCCGTATGATGCTGACAAAAGTTTATCCAACTGGTCTGTCCAAGATGGAAATCTTGTTGGTGGTCTTATAGGAATAAAAGGTGTTGGTGAAAAGATGGCGAGAAGCATAATGGATAAACGTAGCACTGGAGAGCCAATGAGCAAAAGACAAACAACTCTGCTTACTTCTGGAACAACTCCTTGGGATTCAATCTGGGAATGCAAAGAACTTTGGGGACACATAAAAGCAGAGCCACACAAATATAATATCACATCTAAGATAACAGAGATTGCAGACATAACAATTACTAACTCAGGAGAATTTGTAGTCATAGGAAAGTTGATGGATAAGAATTTGCGTGATCACAATGAGCCAGTATTGCTAGAGCGAAGAGGAGGAAAAGTTATGCATGGTCAGACATTGTTCTTCGGCATGTCATTGCAAGACGACACAGGAAATAGTTTAGCCTCAATAGACAGACACAAGTATATGACTCTTGCCAAGCCAATAGTTGAGACAGGAAAAACAGGAGATTGGTATCTTGTAAAAGCCAGCAAAAAAGAAGGTTGGACTCAATTATTTGTGAATAAAATTTTGAAGCTGACTGACAATGATCGCTTCAAGTGTGTTTAGCATTGGGATAGATGGTCATAAAAGTATTTTCATTACTTTTGCATATTTACTTGACTTGTCCAGATCTCTGTGCAAACTAGAGGACAAGCTTAACTCTAAGCTAAATTAAATAAAACCATAAAAATACTAAATATCATGAACATTCAATCCTACAACGAGCAACAAGCCACCTACCGCCAGATCAAGCAAGTCATCAAGCAACTAGCAATCGAGCAAAACAAAATCATCAACACTCCTTCTGTAGTTGGAACTTCTGAAGACAACAGACTGCGAACTGCTTACTGCTTACTCGACGAACAGATTGAGACTCTTTGCAAAGCTCGCAAGCTTCTTAAAGACAATAGCTAATTTATAAAATCATAAAATCATAACTAAAAATACAATGAATACAAAGCACACAATCGTAACAACTCAATACCGCGAAAACTACGGAGCACACAACTGGGATGGCGAAGGCGAATGCCCAGAATACTGGAAGAACAAAGGTGGTGACACATACATCGTCCTTAGCAACTGCGACGACAATGACATCAGACAACTGTTCACACACAGCAGTGATTACTCACAAACAAGTATCGGTGGATATCTAAAAGTTGACACACTAGAAGATGCCAATGAGAAATATTTCGAGCCATGGGAAAATGTAGTGACCATTGGCAAGAATCCAGACGGCACATTCACAAAGACCTCTACCAGCAACTCAGACAATCAAGGTCTACGCAGAGGTCTGACTGTTTACACTTACACCCATGTTTATGCAAACGCAAAAGACCACATGACTGGCGAGCCAATTGACTACAAAGTCTTCTATCAGTTAGACAATGATATGCAAGCCAACTCAGAAGAGGAAGCCAGAGCAGTGTTCGAGACGCAATATAGTTAATCTCTTATGGGGTGCAGCATCCTACACTGCCTTTTATCAAATCAAAAATAAACAATAATAATACTTGCCCAGTCCAGATATACGTGCAAGCTAGGAACCATAACATTCAGTTATACTAATAAAACCATAACAAATACAATAAATACAATGAATATAAATACATCCAATCCTGTTAACAAAACTCTCAACCTTTCTATATGTGGAGAGAACGAAGTTGACTTCGACGTAATCAAAAATGTAGCAACTCCAGAGGCTAGTAATCGCTGGCATCCAATTGCTCATGATTGCCTTGTTGAAAACTTCCGTGAGTCTGTAAAAAACTCAGACCTGCAGATCGTTAATGAGCACCATGCTCTTGCTCGTGAAGACAATCACTACTTCGGAATGTTCCAAGTGCGTGGTAACAATCTTAGCCGCAAGCATGACTCTGAAGTTGGCACAGTGATGTGCTTACGTAATTCACACGACAAAGCGTTTCGTGCAGGCATTGCTGCTGGTGATGCTCCATTCGTTTGCAGCAATCTGATCTTTGACAATGAGATTGTTTTAGGTCGACGCCACACAACTAATATCCTGCGTGACCTTCCTACAATCATGAGCCAAGCAATTGGGCTCCTCAAAGACACTTGGCAGACTACTGACAATCGCATCACAGCTTACAAGGCTCTTGATCTTGATGACAAGACTGCTCATGACTTGATTGTCAGATCATTCCGTGCAGGTGCTTGCACCAAGTCTCAAATGGCTGATGTGATTACCCAATGGCACAATCCAGAGCACGAAGAGTTTGGCAGTCGTGACCTATGGTCGCTACAGAATGCATTCACCAATGTATATCGTGGAGGCACACTTCGCCTTCCTCGTCGCTCGCAATCCCTCCTAAGTGTCCTAGATGGCCACACAGAAACAATTGCAGCATAGCTACCAATCAATAAGCAACTGGTCACCTAGGGACATCCTAGGTGGCTTTCGCTGTATATAAATATTGTGCAGATAACACCATACAAAAATAACAATTTGCTTCTGATTGCTGACATTTCAGATCCAGATGTATTCATTGCTATGGGAAAGTTCCCTGCCCACACAAGATGGATCGGCAGAAGTCTTGCTGTCAAAATAACTCGTCTCAATGTTCAGCATGCAATTAATAATTGGCCAGAGGCAGAGTGGCTAGGAGGCAGTGCAGAGACATTGAAATCTCATGAGCACATGCTTGGCATATCTGAGGACATGAGGACAATCAAAAACTCTGGAGCTGTCATCCCAGATGATTCAGATTATCAGTATGCTCGCCAGCCAATGGATCACCAACGCAAAGCATTTGCATTGAGTCGAGACAGAGCGGTGTTCGCATTGCTAATGCAGCAAGGCACAGGCAAGACAAAGGTCACAATTGACAGTGCTTGTTACTTAGCGAACAAAGGACAGATTGATGGGATGATTATTGTCGCTTGGCCAAACGGAGTTCACCGCAATTGGATTGAGTATGAGTTGCCTGTAGACATGAGTATTCCTTATGATGCTGTCACTTGGACTCCTCAGCACAAGACAAAGAGAAAGCGTGAGGAGCTTGAACGTGTGCGAACAAGTGACAAGTTTAGAGTGATTGCATTTAATGCAGAAGCATTCACCAGTGATGCAGCTCGCAAGTGGATGGAGCTATACTTGAACAGTGGCAAATATATGCTGGTCGTTGATCAGTCTGCGAGCATCAAGAATCCACAAGCAAATCGCACCAAGTATTTGACCAAGGTTTCCAAGCTCGCTCCATACAGGAGAATCTTAGATGGACAGCCAGTCGCAGAAGGTGCTGGAGAGCTTTACAGCCAATTCAAGTTCTTGGACTCTTGGATCATTGGACACAATACATGGACAGGATTTAAAAGTGAGTTCTGCCAGATTGGATACTTCAATGAAATTGTTGGCTACAGGAACTTGGAAACTTTACACAAGCGAATAGATGGGCATTGCTATCGTGTGTTGGCAGATGATTGCCTAGACCTGCCAGACAGGATTTACAAGATGTGGCATTTTGATTTGTCGAATGAAGAGAGGAAAGTATTTGATCAATTGAAAGTCCAAGACTTTGCATTCTTTGAAAAAGAGTCTGATGAAGAGTCTGATGAAGAGTCTATGCCAGCAACCATGGAGGAGACATTAGCCATGGTCAAGAACATGAGGCTACAGCAAATAAGTTCTGGGTGGTTTAAGAACGAAGATGAGCTGTTGAAAATCAACAAGGAATCTCCTAGCAGAATGGAAGCACTCAAAGCATTGATTGAACAGAATGCAGGACAGAAGCATTTAATCTTTGCAAGATTCAGAGCAGACTTAGAATTGATACAAGAAGTGCTTGGAGACAAAGCAGTAAGTTTCCATGGAGGAATAGACCAAGACGATAGAGATGAAGCAAAGCGAAAGTTTATGAATGATGACAGCGTGCTTTACTTTATTGGACAGCCACAGACAGCAGGCATTGGTCATACTCTTACTGCCGCACAGCATGTTGTTTTTTATGCCAATGATCCGTCTTTGCGTTTGCGTGAAGAATGTGAAAAGCGTGCTCACAGAAAAGGTCTCAAACATAAACTTCACATTTGGGATTTGGTTGCTGGCAACACCCAAGATTCTAAAATCATAAAATCTCTGAGAGAAAAGAAACTCTTGTCAGAGCAAATCCTACAAGACCCCAAATCATTTTTTATGTCTTATGAATGAAATAACATTTAGCAAGAAAGTTCAATCCATCCAAGGATTTAGCATGGTCAGTTTAGAGAGACTGCCCATTCAAGGTTGCCCAGACCTTTTATTATTTAGTCACAAAATTCCTAGCATGAGCATGATGGTAGAATTGAAAACAGTGGACTCAATAAATTGCAAGATAAGATATGAAAAAGCACAGCCATCAGCCATACATGATTTAAATAAAGTTGGAACAGTTGTCGGCACTTTAGTTTACATTGTCAGCGAAGATTTAATGGTGTGGGTGTATCCAGAACACACAGTAGAAATTCACAGAAGCAAATCCAAGATTGTGACTGCTCTTTTAAATAAACAAGCAGATGTCATTTGTGGAATGCAAGATGTTCAATGGAAGGAAACTCTTCAAGGATTCTTAGAATCCCTTATTAATAGACGCATGTATTTAAACAACTTAAACTAGCCATGATTGAGACATTAAAATTAATTATTTTTATCAGCATTGCTCTGACAAATATCTGGATTGGGCTTCTTGCCTGCTATATAGCTGGGATTGTGGTCGAAATAAGAGACCAAAAAAAAGATCAATAAAGTGCGTTTATGTGCTTGCCTTGTTCAAATCTCTGTGCAAACTAGAGGGCAAGCTTAAGTCTAAGCTAAATTAAAAATCATAAAAACCATAACCAATACCAATCATGTTAGACCTACAAAAATTAAATCAATTCTGTGACTCCGAAGCTGAACAAGTAAAAGACTGGATGAGCGATTCACAAGAAGTCTTGAGTGACTCTGACCTAGCTTACTTCTCAGAGCGAGTGGTTGATAATCTTGGCTATGTAAAAGACAATGTAGAATACTATTCTGTTCTTGAGCTAGTTAAGGAAAAGCTACATTGCAGACTTTCTGCTCAACTCTAATAACAACCAACCATAAAATCATAACTATGAAAAACAAACTTCAAGTATCCACCAAAACAACTAGCAGAAAACTTTCTGACTATGCCCACACTCGTTTTAACGAGATGGTAGAAAATTCAATTGACTGCTTTGGCGAAGAGTTCCGTGACAGGTATCAAGCATTTGTTGATCAGCTAACAGATCGCAAGATCAATGACAAAGAGTTAATGGTTGACGATGACATCCTCAAAAACTTTATCTGCGATTGCGATTCACGAGCTTGCCTCGACTACAGAGAAGGTCATTGTGAAGATGATCCTGATGCTGTCGCAGGAGGCAGGTGGCTCGATAAACTTTACTGGAAACTTGCCGCTGTGCACCCACAGTGGAAGTGCAACCAACCATAACAACCAACCATAATATCATAACCATGAAACTAATAAATGCAAAAATAGTAAGAATGCTCTCTAAAGGATATGCCAAGCAGATCCACGGAGACCATTATCAAGTATCCCTAGGATATGTTCAACAGATCAATGAGCTTGTCGAGGCAGTAATCAGATCAAGCGTTGCTAAGCAAGATGGCTTGGCAGGAACATTGCGACCTACTGAGTGGGGCAACAAATGCCTCGTTGATGCCGACAAACAACTGGAGGAATATAAATATGAACAGCTCTAAAGAAGTTGCAGCAATGCTAAAAAAGTGGACACAGTCAAATGAGTTCAGAGAGTTCAATGACCACATGGTTGACAGAACTATTATAGCACTTGAAAAGAGTGACTTTGAATTTGGTGACTTGACTGAAAGAAAAGAGATCATTGTTGATGACTTTGTTGAAGATGAATCAGAGGAGGAGTCTTCAGAAGAGAAGACCTTTGTTCAGCCTGAATCACGAGCCACAGACAACTGGCTGTCCTTCTAAAGATCCAGATCAACTTTCAAATGACCCTGCCAGAGATGGTGGGGTTGTTTTGTTTAAGATCTATCTCCAGTTAGAAGGTTTGATTGTATATGAAATCGGATAAGGTTGTGTTCCAGTAGTGCTGTAAACGCTTGTGCCAGTATCTGTGCCATAGTAAACATTACCACTGGTTGGACTAGAGCCATTCTGAATCCCTGAAACTATGCTGTTGCTAAATCCAGATTGTGCTATGTAAGCTTCATACTGATAAGACCGAGAGTTAGAGTGTAGCAATTTTGCTAGCGTACCTTGCCAAGCTTGACCTTGGTTGTATACCCCACTGCCCCAACTCCAGCCAGTGCCATTAGTGAAGTAGTTACTCCAACTGTTCCAAGCACCTGGACCATTAGTTGTTCTGTATCTATATCTCATATAGAGTGTCGCACTGCTACCAAATACCAAGCACACTAAATAAGCTACACTGCTGTTTTGATATTCGTACACTCCCATCATCAGTGGAGGAATGCATTGATTAGGAACTTGTCGTGGATTGGAGTCTAGGTATCCTGCCTTAGTTGCATAAGCTCTATACTCTGATGGAGTCCAGCTTGTGGTGAGCAGAGTAGTGTCTGTATAATAAGTTCCTGCAGCAGTGTTGCTTTTCAAAAGAGAATAAGTAGATCCTCCATTCCTTGTGTTGTAAAGATTTGTGCCCCCAAGAGTAGGAACTGCAAACTGAACATAAGGATGAGAGTCGCTCTGACTAGAGCCAGAGTAAAAAGTAAATCTGTGCAAAGGTGAAGGCACAAGATTTGTTGGAGCATTGTATGTGTACTCGTAAGTCACAACTTCAGAAGTAAGAGATCCTGAGTTCTGAAATGATTTCAGCTTCAAACTGATTGTTGCACCACTGATGTTAATTGTGCCTCCATTTGCTACTGAAGAATCTGCTTCATCAGGCTCACTCCCATCAGTTGAGTAACGACAGGTGACTCCAGATTCATTGTGACTAACTGTTACAGTGAATCCAACTGTATATGATCTAGTTCCTGGAGATGCAGTAGGAGATCCAAGCCTTGCCAATGACCAAGCAAGCACAGAGTTTGAAACTGATGGAGCTGTGCCAACCTCTGTTTCCTCTGTTGAAGCATCCCAATCATATACACTGCTTTTGGTTTCAAATAGTTCCATGCTTATGTATGGCTCAAGACCATTTGCAATTGACATGCTTTGAACTTCGTAAACACCCCCATCAATTTCTGTCTTCTCAGATGTTATGCTGATAACATCTCCTGCCCTAATGTTAAGATCTGCAAGACTTGTTTGCAAGGAAAGTTTTCTTGAACACCTAGTTCTCTTAACCTTTATCTTAGAAATGCGTTGGCAAGCTGAAGCAGACTTTGTAAAAGGCAAAGGAAGATCTATGAATCTTGATACCCCATCTTCAGTTAGATCAGCAGAATCTTGATATGGTGGAAACTCATCTTCCTTCCACTCTAAATCTTGTGATGTGTGAATGCCTCTTGCTCCATTGTATGAACTTCGGACTGAGTTGCTAGTCAAGTTTAGTGGAGCTGTCATTTCATCTTCAGTTATAACAAAAGATGATAGTGCATATGTCCCTGCATAGACAGCGAACTCTCCTCCAAGGTAACTAACCTTCCCTGCCATACATGCTAAAAGTAATTTTAAGTTGTCTCCAATTTTTGAATCTGTAGACAAGAATCCATTGATCCTGTATCTCTTCTCTTGAGTTCCATCTTTTTTATCAACAAGCAAATCACAATCATTTGCAGCGACTGTAATTAGTGTATCATCAACTCTTGCCGACCCACTGCTGAATCCATACACAGTATTCAACAAATAGTCTCTAGCTGCAAGTGCAGGATTGTCATTAAAATATTCTCCACCAGTCCTAGGATCATAAAGCTTTTTTCCTTCAATTAATGCAGAGATCTTTGGAGCACTTGAGCCGAACAGATCCTCACTGTAAAGAATTCTTAAATAGCAATAACAGATTCCTTTAAGTTGATGATCCGAAGTCCAAACACTTGTACCAACTTCTGTGGCGAGCTGAGACACATAAGCCTGCGTAGATGTCCCAAGCCTTTCTTGGTAAGCAACTATGTTCGAAAATTCTCCTGACACTGATCCAGAAGAAAGCAAAGGTCTGTCATCTAAATAAACTTGCTGGATCGATTCACACTCATGCCCTGCAAATGCAACCACAAGATTTAAATACCTAGATCCTGATCCACTTGTTGCCATGAAGACAACTGATCCTTCAACCTTAGCAGTTCCATATATAATTTTTTTAGTGTATGGCTCGTCTGGAGTCTCATTCCTACTTAAAAATAATCCTGCTTGTGCAGTGCTTGCGAACTCTAATCCTTTGTCACCTGCATGTAGATTTAGCTGAGACTGGTGAGTATACCTTGCCACCTTTTCATTTTGCAGATCAACTAATTTTGATTCAGCTTTAACCTGCCATGTGTCACTCTCTCCATCTTCAACAAACTCAACTTCAGACATCAGACCTGAGAACAATTTGTATACATTTGCGTCTGGCATAGTTCCATCTGCAGCCTCAAATCCAATATACATATCAACCTCTCTGTTTCGATAGTTGTATACATCTGAAAGGTTAATTGGCAACTCAGTAGATCCAGACAAACTGAAAGTGACTGAATCAGCAGAAAGCTCAATGGACTCTGTTACTGTTGGAAATTCTAGAGTATAGCTTGCAGCCTCATAAGTGTCTCCATAGTAAGAGTGAGAATGATTGCCTGTGCACTCTTTTAAGCTCCAGCCAACGAAATCAAAACAAACCATGTAAACAGGTCTGCATGTAGGCTCTGCTAATTTCGCTTGGATTTCTGTGCTTAAGTTTCTTGACATTATATTAGAACTTCTTCTGCAACTAATGAAATGCCTGTGGTCTTAGCAAGATTGACATCCCATCTAAATCCCTCAGCCAATCTGAACATCCCTTTAGGATTGCCATAATTCAGAGTAGTAGTTTCAAGCACAATTCCAGCTCGTGGCTTTGGCCAAAGTTCATAGGTCTCTGTAGCTATCGATGTCCTTGCTGTAACTCTATAAAGACCTGTTCCTATTTGAACCCAATCTCCTGCAGTAAGACCCCCACCGCTTAAAACTGTATTCAAAGTAACCTCATATCCTGACACTGCACTGATAATAGCAGAACCAGTACCACCCACATTTCCTTGTGGAGTGTCTTCGGTTGGGATGAAATTAAAATACCCTTCCTTGCCATTCAACCTTAGCAACATGGCTGTCCACTCAGCAGTCTTAGCCTCTTGCATTTGTGGAAGATCAAAAGACACTCTCCACCATTGACCGCTGTGTGCATAAGCTTTCTGCTTTCCTGTCAGTGGAGATCGAGAATATGAAACACGACTGACTTGCTCCCAATCAACATTTTTTGGGCTAGGATCTGTTGGTAAATTTAATGGGTATGTTGGCATTAGGAAATTGATTTATAAGTTAGTCCTCCTCTGAGGTAATCATCACTGACTGCATCCACTGCTATCTTAGCAATGTGACCTTTCATATTCTTTAGCATTGCAACTGTGCTCATGTCTGTGCCTGCAGCAAAGTTCATTGTTATGTTTTGACCTCCTGACATTTCATTATTGGAAGTGATGTGACCAGACCTACTTGGGCTAAATAATTCTGGACCATTCTCTCCAACAATGTAACTTGAACCTCCTGAGACTGGACCACCTTCTGCTCTGAATCCACCGAACATTGATGTTGCCATACCTGCAGCTGAGTTTGAAACAAAGGAAGTAACCTTGCTTGATACTGTTTGGAACCAACTCCAAAGACTATTAAGCTTTCTGCTCAAAGAATCAATGGCACTAATCATGGAGTATTTTATGAAATCAAAAGTTTTTCTCAGTGCAGCAGGAAACCCATCTGCAAAAAAGTCTTTAACTTTTATCCAAATATTATAAAATTCTTCTCCAAGATACTCTCCCAGCTCAATGCAATCCTGCAAGAGCAGGGCAAATCCTGCAGCGAGTGCTGCGACTCCTATGACAATTCCTCCATAAGCAGCAATCAGAGATCCAATTGCTGTAACCAAGCTTGCAACTGCAGGAAGTGCAAGTGCTATAATACTAATGAATGTTCCCAAGGCTACAAGCACTGGACCAACAACAGCGACTATGCCGACCCACATCAGTATATTCGCTTGAAGCTTTGGATCTAGAAGAGAAAACTTTTCTGCCAAGGTAGCTACAAAATCAAGAAGCTTTTCAAAGTGTGGAGCTAATATCTCTCCAATGATCAAAGCAACTGCTTCGATTCTTGATCCGAAAATTTTCATTGCAGTAAATGTATCGCCACTCATTATTTGCACCATTCTTTCAAGAGCACCATTTGAACCTTCCAGTCCTTCCTGAAGAGTCTTCACATGTTCAGCTTGCGTTGCAAGAACTGTGCCAGTCAATGATCCTCTTGCTTGAAACAAATCTTGTGCAGTGACCAGTTTGTTTGTAGACTCTGCAATCATGTTCATTGCTTCTGAAAAGGTCATTCCTTTTTTGGCTAACTTTAAAAGGATATTTCTTAAAGATGTGCCAGCAGTAGAAGCATCCACACTATTGTTCGCAAGGATTCCTATCATTGCAACTGTCTCTTCAAAGCTCAGTCCAAACTCTTTTGCGAGTGGTGCAATTGTCCGCATGCTAACATCAAACTTGTCAATGTCTAGAGCAGAGCTTGAGAATGCCTTTGCCATAACATCTGTAATTCTTCCAACCTCTTGAGTGTCTACCCCGAATCCTCGCATTGTTCCTGCAACAACTCTTGCAGCTTCTCCAAGCTCTGAATCAGTAGCTTGTGCAAGACCTAATATTGATTCAGTTGAATTTAGAATCTCATTAGGAGTAAAACCCAACTTTGACAAGTTCAACTGCAGTCCAGCAACTTCACGAGATGTAAAGATTGTAGATGCACCCAACGCTTTTGCAGAATCTGTAAGCTTGTTAAAATCACTCTCAGTAGCTCCACTGACAGCTTTGACCTTGTTCATCTCATGCTCAAAGTCTGAGAACACTTTCAGCGATACAGCACCAACAGCAATAGCTGGAGCTGTTATAGATCTTGTCATTGCCGACCCAACACTCTTCATGCCTGCACCCAAGCTCTTCAACTTGGCACTGACTCTCTTAATGTCCTTGTCAAGTTGCTTTGTGTCCAAGGACACTGTGCCAAATAGAGCTCCGATTTTAACAGCCATTTTATTTTACATGTTGCATGAATTGCTTAACTTTCTTAACCACCTCTTCTTTTGTTTTTGGTTTTTTATCTGGCATAAAATCATCGATACTGTAAGGAGACTTTTTCTTCTTAGAGTCTCTGTTGCAATTTGCAATTACTGAACACAACAGAGCAAATCTGCTGTCCTCTTTTTCTTGCTGAAGTTCCCAGACATGGTGCAGTTCTGCTATGTCTGCATTGGACAGACTCTCCCACTCTTGTCTTGACAGACCATAGAGGATTCGAGCTCTGGCTGCTGCACTCAGCCATCTGTTTTTCCCAATGTTTCTTCAGCGAAGCCAGATTCACTCAAAGCATCTTTTATTGATTCTGCTATTTTATTCAGACTTCCGAAGTCATCTGCATGCTCAATTGGATCACCTTCCAATCCAAGAGCACAACAAACAAATTGAATTGATTGAGAGATTGGAGCTTTTTCAAAATCTTGAAAACTGCCTCCACTCAGCTCGAACTTCATCATTGTTTTGTTTGTGATAATTAAATCAACATCTTTACCTTTGTGTGTAATCTTAGCCATGTGTTTTTGAGTTTATGTTTATTGCTTTATGCGTAAGTGATACCACCACTTACCTTAAGAGTAATTGTTGCAGTCATGCGATCATCCATAGGAGATGTTGCTTCAAATCCTGTAACAATAGCTGCAAATGTTTCTGTAGTATCTGCAGAGTCTGAGTATGTGATTTTGAAGTTAGTAGGAGCATCATTTGCTGCAAGTGCTGCATCTCTAAGAAACACGTGCCCAGTGTCAGCGACACCATAGTTTACTTCCATAGAAGCTTCACCTGTGTCAACGAGACCGCCCACAAATGTGCGGATGCCAGCTGTGCTTGCGTGGTGCGTTGTTTCAATTGTGTCTTTAGAGAATGATGGTGGTGTCACATCAGTGATTTCACCTACTGTTGTATAAGATCCTCCAGTTTCATAAGCCAGTTGTATTCCGAATCCTTGTGTTGCCATAATATTATTTTATTTTATTGTTAATGATATTCAGAGTATGTGTATCTGAATGTAAATTCAACTACCCTTCCGTAGTCAGTTATTGTTGTTTCATTGTCATCAGTAGACAACAAATTTCTTAGCTTTGCATAATTGATAGTAAAGCCACCCCCAATGTCATAGGTGTTGCCTTCATAGAATCCAATCAGCTCTTCAACTTGAGATAAAACATCTGCAACCTTGGTTGAGTAAATGCTGTATTGTATATTGCACTCTCCAACATTTGAAACTCCTCCATGAGACAATACATGGTCATCGTAAATTATTTGGAACGTAGCATAGTTTGGATCTTTAGAGCATGAAAAATTTTCAGGACTGTAAATGACTGAATTGACTTCCTGCTGAAAAAAGGAAGATGCTTGAAATCTGCAAAGCTGTGAATAGAAATCTTTCATCTAACCAATCTTCCTAACTGTATTTGCTTCTGTTCTAAAAATGCTTATCATCTTGGCTATGACGGCTCTCCTTGCTGCAATAGCTGAAGCATCATATGATGTCCTCATGAATGGTCTTGCTGTCTCTCCTCGCTTGCCAAACTCAACAAGGTGTGCATAACGAACTGCATTTTTAATTTTGCCAGAGCCTGTTGTTACTTTCTTATTCCTAACACCGAAAATAGAAGTGGCATAAACTCTTTTTGACTTAACCTTTTGACCAATGGCTTTCTTCAGAGTTCCTGTATCAACTGGCACTGCTGGTCGTGTTGCTTTAATGATGACAGAGGATCCTGCACGAACTGCTGCAGCAGGTGCTCTTAAAGCTTTCTTTGTCCCAAGCTTTCTTAGCCTATTGATCATATCATCCATAGTCTTTTTCTTTAGCTCTGTTTTCACAATCATCTAGTTCACCTGTGCCTTTCCAAATATCACAAGCCTGTCATTCCTGCCTTTTTCCTCAATAGCATAAGCATGATAATCAACAGACTCATAATTCAGAACACAGTTTACTCCGAAGTGTCCAGAGGCTAGCAGTTCCTTGTCATAGCGAACTTCAAATGTCAGCTTCTTGTAAGCAGTCCTTTTCCCATCTTTTGTTTCTTCATATCCTGCATCGCCTGAGATTGCAGAAACATTTGACCAAACAGACTTGTCAGTTCCATAGCTGATGATGCACTCTCCATATTCCCCTTCTGTCTTTGTAGGAATCTGGATTTTTATAAAATCATCTAATCTGGAAATGTAATCAGGCATATAAAACAACTACTCTTCTATCTCACCTTGTCTATAATTAAAGATAGCCAATTCAAGATACTGTTAGCTTTGACTTTTACCTTAGTGATAAATTTGTCTTTTGTTTTGCAAATGCAGCACTTCATAATCTTATTTGATTTGAGATGAACCAAAGTAGAATCCTACAATGGCTAAGGCAGTCTGCCTAATTTCTGGAAGTATAACAAAGCCTTGTATGGTGTCCCACTTAACAGCTTTAAATAGACCTAAGAAGCCATTTGTTTCTCTGGCTACACTCACTCCCACATCTGTCCAAGCAAAGACAAATGGGGCTATTACAATGGCAAATACAGTGGACACTACTAAGAATCTGCGAACCAGCACCCCACCATCACGTTTTGCTGCAGCATCAGCCGAAGCATCTGCAGCTTTCTGAGATCCGATCATGCGTTCAAACTGACGAGCTTGGCTCTCCATCTGTGTGCCGATAAGCTTCATGACAAAGCCACTGATCCCTCCTCCAAGCATTGCTAGTAGTTCTGGTGTCATTTTCTCTTTCTGAGCTCTTTGATTACTTTGATTGCAGATGCAGTCATATAGATAAAGGTTGCAAGCCCAACCACTAGCCCAAGCAATTCATTAAGTGGAGTTAGTTCAACAGTCGCTAGAGTTCCGCCTGTTCCGATAATTGATTTGTATATAATATCTTCCATTAGACTAAATTGACCCAAGCTCCGTTCTCGTATCCTTGAAATTTGTTGAGTGTGCTGTTGTAAATAACCATTCCGTTAGATGCTG
>Ga0115001_10000299_pt1 | contig 36035 bp, 29 predicted proteins | sample ArcticOcean_MG_C_12_FD_89869 | JGI IMG/M metagenome (GOLD analysis project Ga0115001, IMG submission 89869) | Marine microbial communities from western Arctic Ocean - ArcticOcean_MG_CB8_130 | ecosystem: Environmental > Aquatic > Marine > Oceanic | place: Arctic Ocean: Canada Basin | collected... | reverse complement strand
TTTAAAGAACAAGCGCGCTGGTGGGGCCGATGTGCCTTATGGTTACGCTCAGCACCATGGTTCATTTGCTTGGACAACCCAATTGGACGTACAGCGGATGTTCTATGCGCATGGTCAATGGTTAGACTGGCCTATCGATGACACGCTTGGCAGTAGAACGCCACCTCCATCTAATTGGGGTGACGCTCAATCGGTCCTTCTTATGCAGAAGTTCAAAGAGCAGGCTGATGTGTGCCATCCTGACAACCTGGGCACTGATACGCTAGGATTGAACACAGTGTATCAATCCGGTGATATCGCGATGCAGGTTCAGTACCACGAGTTTGCAGCTTCTTGTGAAGATGAAAAAACTTCAAAAGCCGCAGGCGGTCTGACGGCTTATGCACCTTGTCCAAAAGGTGAACCGAGCTGGATCGTGAACGGCGGACCTGCCGTGAATGGCACGAACTGTGGCGTGGGTGGTGTAGGCATTAACGGCAATGCTTCGGAAGATGTTCAAAGGGCGGCATATATTTTCTGCGTGTATGCGACGACGGGCAAATTGCAACACGAAGTGCTTACAGGTCTTGGCGGCACCCCAACACGTAAGTCTGTAATGGAAATGCCTGGTGTTGCAGAGGCGCGGACGCGTCCCTCTAACATGCCAAATGCACTCACCTTTGATGCTGTGTACGACTTTGGCATTAAAGCTCCTAACTTCGTCCTTGGTCCAAAAGTTCCGGAAGCGAATGAATATTACTCAATCTTGGCTTCGGAAACACAGCAGTGCGTGGCTGGGCAGGTGACGCCGGAAGAAGCATGCAATAATATCAAATCTCAAATTGATAACCTACACTAAGAAAATCTCCAATGAGAAGGGCGCAGCGGCAGCTGCGTCCTTCTCATAAAGAAACTTTTTGAAGAATGAAATTTTGCGGCAAGGTAGGCAATTGTAAGAAACGCCAGTTTCATTTGGAAACCTACTACGTTTTGGCCTCTCAATTGGCTTGGAGAAAGCAATGACTATCAACGTGGCATCAGAAACCCATCCGGCAATGTCTGACAAGGACTGGGGCTTCACGGAAGTAAGTCGGCTTCCGGCTAAATACAACCAAGCCCCAAGCCGCATGTTCTACGTCTATCTCGCAGCGCCGGCGATCACACTCTTGGCAGCGATAACGATTTATCCATTCTTGTGGCTCGTTTATATGAGCTTCCACAAAGTAGGCTTTGGAGCCCGAGGCGATGTTTTTGTTGGATTTGATAACTTCAGTCGGATGTTTTCAGATGCCAAATATATCGAAGGCTGGGGTATGCTGCTGAAATACAGTGCAATCTGCCTGACTATCCAAGTTCTTGTCGGCGTAGCGCTTGCAGTTGTTTTGAACAATTCGCGCTATGAGAAAATACTGATCACATTGTTCCTTATGCCAATGATGGTATCTCCCCTCGTTGCGGGCTTACTATTCTATTACCTCTATAATGGTACATTTGGTTGGTATCATTGGATTTTTGAAAGTTTAGGACTGCTCGGAGAAACGTCTATTTTGGCTAGTACCAGCACTGCATTATATGGAATTATTCTTGTAGATGTCTGGCAATGGACACCGCTAATTACGCTGATCACGCTTGCCGGACTAAAGCGAGTGCCACAAGACCAGCTTGAGGCCAATATGGTCGATGGCGCGGGCTCAATTAGTAATTTTTTCAACGTTAGCCTTCCCAATATCTATCCATTCCTCCTAATAGCCATTCTTTTGAGGTTTATGGATAATTTCCGCTTTATTGATGCGATTCTGGCTCTGACAGGGGGGGGGCCCGGTAATGCGACACGTTTGTTACCAGTCTACCTGTTCGATGTGTCCTTCATTTATTTCAAGCTGGGACGAGGCGGAGCAATCGCGCTTACTTTGCTTATCGTGACAATCATATTTGGCTATATCCTTGTTCGCATTCTCGAAGACCCCGCACGCAAAAAGGCCCTCGCGGGCGAAACAGACAGCTAGTTTTAAAGGTACTTGATCTTATGGCATCACGAGAAATTATTTCCTATGATAAAGGAGTGGCTATAAAACTATTGAAGTGGGTTAGCCCTGTCTTTCTTGGGTTCTACTTGATTTGGGCACTCCTCCCACTCTTCATTATGTTTATGGCCTCATTCAAAGACTTATTAGATGCTTTTTCGGTACCAGATGCAGGAGACTGGGCTGGTGTTGCAATGTTTTTTGATTTCTCTCCAACATTTACGCATTATGTAGCTTTATTTACGGAAAATAATTTTGGAGAATATCTACTTAATAGTCTTTTTGCATCGATTGGATCTGCAATAATTGCTGTTACGCTTGGATCAATGTGTGCATACAGTCTGTCGCGCAGCGAATTCCGTGGAAAAAAAGATTTACTGTTCTGGATAATTTCGACCAGAATGGCCCCCATCGTAGCAGTGATCGTGCCACTCTATGCTATTTTCAGATCTGCCGACCTAGTTGGTACGCTGCCGGGGTTGATCCTTGCCTACACAACCTTCAACCTTCCTTTTGCTATTTGGATGCTAAAAGGCTTTTTTGATGGAATACCATATGCAATTGAGGAAGCCGCACAGGTGGACGGCAAAAACCGGTTCCAGGCGTTTATGATGATCCTGCCACTGGCAGCTCCTGGTATTGGGGCATTTGTCATTCTCTGCATCTTGTTCGCTTGGAATGATTTTTTGTTCTCGACAATTATTGGCAGCGGAGGAGCCAAGACGTTACCTGCAGCAACCAAGGAATTGGTGCAGCCACAGAATATAGATTGGGGGAAAATCATGGCTGCAGGAGTAATTACGACCGCACCTATGATACCACTTGGGCTTCTTGTCAGGCGCTACTTAGTAGCCGGACTGACAATGGGCGCAGTAAAAGACTAATGGAAATATGGGGACTCTAAAATGGTTGCAGTATCATTCAATAACGTCTGGAAAGACTATGGTGGCGGAGCAATTGCTGTCAAAGAATTAAACATGGATGTAAAAGACGGCGAGTTTGTTTCCCTCCTCGGGCCTTCGGGTTGCGGCAAGTCTACATCGCTACGAATGCTCGCAGGATTGGAACACATTAGCTCAGGTGAAATTGTTTTTGGCGATAAGATTGTCAACACACTCCCTCCTAAGGATAGAGACATTGCAATGGTCTTTGAAAACTATGCGCTATATCCGCATAAGACTATTTTTGATAACATTGCCAACCCCTTGAAACAGGCAAAAATTCCTACTGATGAGATTAAGCGTCGCGTCATAGATGTAGCTAAGTTACTAGAAATAGAACAACTTCTTGAACGTCGTCCACAAGAATTAAGTGGAGGACAGAAGCAACGAACAGCAATTGGCCGTGCGATTGTACGCCAACCACAGGTATTTTTGTTTGATGAACCTATTGCCCATTTAGATGCCAAATTGAGGGCGCGAATGCGCAGCGAATTAAAGCATCTACAGCACAAGTTGGGCGTAACAACCATCTATGTGACGCATGATCAGTTAGAAGCTCTGACCATGGCTGACCGCATTGCAGTGATGAATGATGGCGTTCTTCAACAGTTTGATACGCCTCAAGAGGTCTATCAAAACCCAGCAAACTCATGGGTCGCAACATTTGTAGGTGAGCCAGGGATGTCCCTCATGGAAATGGAGATGACCCGCATGGACGGTGATCTTACTCTGGCCTTTGGAAATAAAACTATAAAATTAGATCTAAAAAACAAAGCGCGTTTAACAGCCGCAGGAAAGACCAAGTTATTGGTTGGCATTCGGCCAGACAAAGCATCTGTGTCCCAGTTAGAAATTCCTGGCGCCTTTGAGTGTCAAATTTATTCACGGCAACTGTTGGGTGCGGACGTTCTCGTCGAGGTTGAATTTGGTACTAGTCGGGTGCGTGCTAAGGCAGATACATCTTTCGTAGGCGCTGTCGGTGCTGTGTGTAATCTTACTTTTCGATCAGAAGACATGTATTTCTTTGATGCAGAAGATGGGAAAGCGATACCTCACTAATGTTAACTACCTCGCAAAAACATGTATACTCCGAGTCCCGCGGAAGCCGAAACGAAAAAACTCTCCAAGCAAGTATGGCTACTTCTTCCATACCTTGAACGTGGAATGCTTTAGTGTTGGCAAAATAACTAGGAAAATTCTAATCTGTTCGGTCCGGTGTGAGAGCGTTAGGAACTCCACTATCAGGACGCTTAACGCCTATCTTTATATTCTCTTATAAATTATCGAAAGCATCGAGGGCCTTGGCTGCATATACCGCTCCTGGTCCACCAGACATTTCGATTGCAACCGCAAGAACTTCGACCAATGTATCCCGGTCTGCACCATGATTTTTTGCTTCAGCGATATGATATAGGATGCAATCGTCGCACCCTCGGGCGGCCGCTATCGAAACCGCTATCATTTCCTTCATCACAGTTGATACGTTTCCTTCTCGAACTGCGGTATTGCTTAAAGAATTAAATGCTGACATCGTTTTCTTGTCAGCTTTGAACAGGCCCATAAGGCGACTATTAACCTCGGCCAATTTTTGTTTGTGAGTACTCATTTTGGTTCTCCTAAGGGGATTGTGGACGCGCTTGATAGGGTATCAGGCGCGCCAACTTTAGGCTCAGAGCATGTCTTTAAGTAACTCGTTCACCCGGGAGGATTCTTCCATCTGAACCATATGGCCAGCATTAGCGACAACTGTAACCGTCGCGCCAGTTATACTGTTTGCATGTGCTTGCGGAATAATGGCATCCGCTTCGCCCCAGATCACCTGTTGAGGGCAGTCAAGCGCATCCAGACCTGCAATCAGATTCACGGCCTGTTTACCGTTACTGAACAGATTATTTTTGAGTGCTTCTAAGAATGTTTGGACACCGTCCAAACGCTTGTACTTAAGCAAGTCGTCGACCATCGACCTATTCACAAGACTTTCATCAGCAAAGAGATGCTTGAGCTTTGGTTTCAGCTCTTTCCGATTAGCGGCAGCGACAAATCCATCAATGTACTCAGAATTAATAGCATCACCCAGACCAGCCGAACAAATCAAGCTAACTGAGGCCACACGACTAGGATTAGCAATCGCTGTCTGTGCGGCAACCAAACCACCCATTGAGTGACCTACCAAATGCATCTTAGTAAGTTTCAGGTGATCCATCAATTGAATAACGGAATTGACCATTGTTTCAAGATTAGGATTTGTAACAGCCTTTACAGATTGCCCGTGACCCGGGAGATCCAGCGCATAAACAGGCGCCCTCTCGGCTATGGCGTCAATGTTAAAGAGCCAGTTGTCGAGATCACCACCAAAACCATGGATCAATAGAACCGGCACCCCTTCCCCACTACGTTCAGTGTAACGAATTTTACCGATATCTAGTTCAGCAAATTCATGGGTAGGCCCAGTGTCTTCCTCTTCCTCAATCTCTGGCATTTCAAAGGCGTCGACATAGGCATCAATCTCAGCATCAGAAACCGAAGATGGCGCGATGACACCCAAGAGCGCTTGAACTGGATAGACTTCACCAGCCTGACCAACACAGCGCCGTAGGAGGCCACCATCGGCAGCCTCCACGACATTTGCGATCTTATCAGTCTCAACATCCATGATTTCGTCACCAGGCGTAATTTCGGTTCCGGCCTCAACAAGCCATGCTGCAAGCGTGCCTACCCTCATCGAGAGGCCCCATTTTGGCATAAGGATAGGGGTAATTTGATCGCTCATTATGATCAGGCCTCCATCGTTTTGCGCACAGCGGCAGCAATCTGGTCTGGCGATGGAATGTATAGATCTTCAAGCGCTGGTGAAAACGGCACTGGAGAATGCGGTGGCGTAACCATTTCAATCGGTGCTTTAAGCGACTTGAACGCGTCACGCGCGACACACGCAGATACGTCTGTCGCTATCGAACAACGTGGGGATGCTTCATCTACACAAACCAAACGGCCCGTTTCCTCGACGCTTTCGATCACTGTATCCATATCAATCGGAGACAAAGTGCGCAGGTCAACAACCTCAACTTCAATACCTTCTTTCTTCAGCATATCCGCCGCTTCCAATGAGTATTGCACCATTAGACCGTAGGTCACAATGGTTACATCGCCGCCTTCTCTGACTACGTTAGCTTCACCAAACGGAATTGCATAAGGTTCCTCAGGAACATCACACTCGGACGCGTAAAGGTTTTTATGCTCCAGAAAAATCACTGGATCATTGTCGCGGATGGCTTGGGTCAACAAACCCTTAGTATCATAGGCGTTTGACGGGCAAACCACCTTAAGACCCGGGACATGTGTCACGATCGGCGTCAGCATTTGGCTGTGTTGGGCCGCGGCACGGAAACCTCCACCACACATCGCCCGAATGACAACCGGCGTTTCAGCTTTGCCGCCAAACATGTACCGGAACTTCGCAGCCTGGTTGAAAATTTGATCAAAGCATACGCCTAAAAAATCGATAAACATCAGCTCGGCCACTGGACGCAGACCACAAGTGGCTGCACCAACCGCTGCACCGACGTAGGCGCTTTCTGATAAAGGCGTATCGATCATTTGGTTCGGATATTTAGCAAACAAGCCTTTTGAAACGCCCAATACGCCACCCCAAGCATCATCCTCTCCATCTGCCCCGGCGCCGCCTACGATGTCTTCGCCCATCATTATAACAGTTGGGTCACGGCTCATTTCTTGATCAAGTGCTTCGTTGATCGCGTCTTTCATACTTAATGTACGTGCCATTTTTGATTTTCCTTTCTTTTGTACGTATCAATAGGAGACATAGACATCTTTTGTCAGATCTTCGAGTGTTGGTAACGGGGCTGCCTGCGCCTCTTCAACTGCCTCATCAATTAAGATCATTACCTCATCGTCGATAGTATTCAGTTCTTTTTCAGACAGAACGCCTGCTTCAGTCACCTTGGTCCGAAAAATTTTCAAACAGTCCCTGTTTTTCCGGTTTTCAGTATTTTCACCTGGTGCGCGGTACGTTTGCGCATCACCCTCAAAGTGACCAAAGAAACGGATCATCTTACATTCCAGTAAAGTAGGACCAGCTCCCTCACGTGCACGTTTGATAATTTCACCAGCAGCCTCATAAACTGCAAAGAAATCAGTGCCATCAACTGTAATTCCAGGCATGCCAAAACCCGCTGCACGATCCACAAATGAATCCGATGCAACTGCGTAGTCGACTGATGTGGCTTCGGCATAGCCATTATTTTCTACGACAAAGAGAACGGGCAAATTCCAAATTGCCGCAAGATTCATTGATTCCAAAACTGTGCCCTGGTTCGATGCGCCGTCACCAAAGAAGGTAATACCAACGCCGTCATGGCCAAGTTTTTGCGCGGCTAAAGCAGCACCACAAATCAATGGAGCGCCAGCACCTAGAATTCCATTTGCTCCCATCATACCTTTGGACAGGTCGGCAATGTGCATTGATCCGCCCTTACCTGCACACGAACCTGTGGATTTACCATAAATTTCAGCCATCATTCCTTTTACATCGACGCCTTTGGCGATGCAGTGACCATGGCCACGGTGGGTTGATGCTATGCGATCATGATCTTCCAGATGCATCATAATGCCAACGCCAGATGCTTCCTCGCCTGCGTACAAATGCACGAAGCCAGGTATATCTCCACGGCCAAAATCAACATGAAGACGTTCCTCAAATTCTCTAATAGTCTTCATTTGGCGATAGGCATGTAAAAGTTTACCTTTGTCTAATGGAAATGGGTTGCTCATGAGGTCCTCCCGTTTTTAATGAGCCGTGCGAGACGGTTATTCGCCTTGCTAGTTAAGAGCCCGTGTTTGGCCGAATAGGTCATACAATCGAGCACATTAATTGTGCGGAACGCATCTATTTGAAGTCGAATGCTGACATCATCGGTTTCGCTAAATGTCAGCTCTCGTTCACCGTCAAGAGCGAAGGAACCCTCCGAGACACTCGGCTGGTAAAGCTGGTTTGGCTTCATGGTTTCAACCACTCCGATGCCGATATCTTCAATCAAACCCGGTGCGATTGGCGCCGATAATCGGTTTTCTGTTTCTCCAACTGGTACGAGCTGTACACGTCGCCCTTCAGGCGTTTCACGGTCTAAAGGTGCGAGTAATCCAACAACGGAAGACATTCCAATTCCGTCTGGGCGGCCAAACGTCACAAATAGATCACGAAAGTTATCTGTCTTCCAAATCGCACGCGCCCCAATATATCGCTCAGCCACAACGCACACATCAACAAGTGCGATTTCTCGCTTGTCATTAACCCTGACTTCAAGACGTTTGTTGAAACTAAAGGCATACTTAGAGGGTACCTGACCTGTGACTGCTAGCCCGACTGCTAGTCCGGTAACTGTCGGTTCGCGGAGCTCAGGGAACGCATTGTTCGTGCCGGTGGATACCCCTGCAACAGGTGTATTCCCACAAGCTGATACGACGACCCGACTTGTACCATCACCACCAAGAACGACAATAGCACCCACGTCCTGATCATGCATTTGCCGCGCGGCTTCGACGCTATCTTCCGCAGTTCCGGTAACAGGCATGTCGAGATAGGTAACTTTGGGAAATCTGAATGTTCCCATCTTACTCTCCCGTTCAATTGTTCGTAAAAGTTGCGCCCGTATGCCTCCAAGTTCGGGCATAACCAGAACTTCCTCCACGCCCGTTGTGTAAAGCCCCGTCAGAATGCGTAGCACAATATTAGCCCGGTCATTTATCGGAAGGTTCCCAGCATGTGAAATAATCCGGCGGATATCCCTGGCAGATACAGGATTGGCAATAATTCCAACTTTTGACACTTGCACACTTCCTTTCATTTCATTAAATAATCAAGCAACGAACGTGCCATTTAATCAGATCGAACCTCCATGACCTAGTTCTTGAATTTTGTGATGGGCAAGAAGGCCCGAAGTTCGCGCTTATGCTCTAAGCTTATACTCTCCAAGGAATATCAACCTAAGCGCGTTCCGGTGTGTTGATTAAACCAGCTTATATTAGAGCACTTTTTTAAATGGAAAGCTGGACCTATTGGTGCAATTTACGCTGATAGACGCCCTGCAAACCTAGCAGAACCCTATACTTAGAGACTGTTCGACGAGAAATTTTTAAATTTGCACTGGCCAATTGCCGAGCTAAAGTTTCATCCGAAAGCGGCGCAGTCTTATTTTCCGTCCGTATCAAAAGCGACAAACGTTGCAAAACTTGTTCTCTGGTGCGGTCAGCGCCTTCTTCGTTAAGCGGCCGCGCAAAACAATCACGTGGGTTCACCACCCCACGATCCGTATCAAAAAGGCAGTTACTCAAGGCCCGGCTAATGGTGCTCTTGTTTAGTCCAAGTTCAGTAGCAAGCATACCCATCGTTAGCGGCCTTCTATCCAAAGCACGCCCTGTTATAATGAATTTAGCCTGGGATCTTGCAATCATTTGACCAATTTTCAAAAGTGTATTGGCCCTCTTTTGCATTGCAACGACAAAACTGGCAGCTCCCCTGTAGCAATCCCTGTAGTAGGCCATTGCGTTCTTATCCGTTTCAGCCATTTTGATAGCAGAGAATAACCCGTCATCCGTCAACATCCGCGGCAACGCAGTTTCGTTTAAACGTACGCCGACCGTGCCGCCAACTTCCAAATCAAAAATTAGTTCGGGAGCACGCACGTTTTCTGATCGCACAGCAACGGGTTGCAAAGGCGCAGGCGACAGCAAACGGATGTCAACAAGCATCGCAATCGCGTCCTCATCATCCACCCCGCACAAAGAACAAATATCTTGGATGTTTTGCTGCGCCACGAGGTCTAGCCTATCTAATAGCTTCGCAATCACGGGGTCATATCTATTATTGGCTTCAAGCTGAATTCGAAAACAATCTTTGAGCGACCATGCAAACACACCGGCTGGTTCAACAGATTCTTGTAGAATTGAGACTACTTCCATGAGAACATTCTTCGGGACCCCTAAATATCCACTTACTTCGTCTACGGGGTCAGCAATATATCCGCGTTCATCCAAACAATAGACAAGTTCGGCTGCAATCTGACTCTGATCAGGATTTAACCGGATAAGCGAGACCTGGTTGAGTATCTTATCGTTTTCAGATTGCTGTTCGCCGATGTTGCCAAGATCAAATTCCCTAAACCCAATCGCGCCGCCGCCACTCGAAATATTGGGAATGGGTTTCAGAAACGGATTACGCTTTGCTTCCTTTTCAGTCTCATCAATGAGTTCTGTAGGACCCATCTGCAACAAAGAAAGTGAGCTTCGCATAAACTGGGTCAATGCGAGCTTTTGTGCCGTCGCCGGTTTTTGGACTTGCCTCATCGTACGGGCTTTCAGGAGCTATCAAAATTGATACTAATTTTTAGCATAATCATTGGCATAGTCGTTGCTCGCAATCAATAGATTAGTTTTCTGAATTTAGTTTAGGATCTGATAATGGCAACAGAATATAAGGTTACAACTACCATCTTCATGCTGACAGCCGCGGTTCTAGCGAACGGCGCTGCAGGATTGCTATACGCTTGGAGCCTTTTCATACTGCCAATAGAGGGGGCTCTGAGCCTCAACCGAGCCGATCTTGGGCTGATCTCATCGGTCGCGCTAGTAAGTTTCACGTTGGGCGTTCTGGTCGTGCCCATAATAATGTCCCGTATAGGGAGGTTATACGCGGCGATACTAGCCTTCGCACTGATGGCCGGAGGCCACCTTCTATTTGGAATCTCTGCCTCTTGGATTACTCTTGTTCTTGGATATGGCCTTGGCTTTGGTGTGGGTTCAGGTTTGGCCTATGGCTTCGCCCTTTCCTTGGCGGCTTCGTTGCCAGCAGGAATACGGGCCCTGTCGATTGGACTTTCCTTGGGAGCCTTTGCACTCAGCGGTATCGTGCTTCCAGTTGTTTTAGGCAATTGGATATCTACGACCGCTCCAGGTACGGCTTTCCTGCGGATAGGAATCGCTACACTCGTTGTAGGAGCGCTGTGCACAACAGCACTTGTAGGAGCCGCCGGTGTTGTCCGTGATAGTGGAAAAACGGCACTTCCGCCTTCAGAGCCTATTTCGATAGATAAGCCTTTTCTAATTCTTTCACTTATACTGTTTTTAATATGCTTCACTGGTCTGGCTGTGGTATCGCAGGCGACTGCTATTGCCGCAGCTGCCGGAATCGCAGCTGCGGGTTATGCAACTACAGCCCTGACGGTGGGCTATCTCGCTGGGTCGTTGATTGGTGCGCCCTTTGCGGAGCAGTCCGGTGAGCGAAACACTCTGCTATTGCTCAGTATTTTTACATTTTTGGGCCTACTTGCAATGATTACGCAATCACAAGTATTACTTTTTATTGGTTCGATATTGACCGGTTTGACCCTTGGTGGTGTTGGTTCGATCATGCCAGTGCTGCTTGGACTACGCTATGGGGCAACCAATATCTCGCGCCTCTTTGGACGGATGATAATTGGTTACGGTCTTGCAGGTTTAATAGCACCTGGTATCGCCGGAATGTTGTTCGAATCTGCACAAAGCTACACGCCGATGCTTGTCCTGTGCGTTGCAATGGCAGCGCTCTCTTTAACTGCAGGTTTGGTCCTAGGAAAGCTTGCTATTAAACAGAAATATTGACGATTCACTTTGGCTTAACTCGATGCACACATTGGAGGACTGATAATATGAATACCATAAGCAAGTCGAGAGCTGGCGCTGATGCTGGAGGCACATTCACCGATTTTGTAGCGCTAGTCGGTGGGTCTAGGGAATTGAAAGTTGGCAAAACACTGTCGACCCCAAATGACCCAGCATCTGCAATCGAAGAGGCTACACGCCGTGCTGACCTCCCAATCGAGAGCATTGAACTACTGATCTATGGAACGACTGTGGCAACTAACACTTTACTGGAACGTAAGGGTGCCAAAGTGGGTTTGCTGGCGACTCTCGGCTTTCGAGATCTCATTGGCATTCAGCGGGTCACCAGGCCTGACCATTTTGATCTTCATTGGGTGAAGACGCCGGCTATTGTTCCCCGTCGTCTGCGCCGAGGTGTTAAGGAACGGGTTTTGTACGATGGGGCGGTTGATACCCCACTCGACGAAGCAAATCTACGTGAGGAAATTCAATTTCTTTTAGATGAAAAAGTAGAAGCTATTGCTGTTGCTTATCTTTTTTCGTTTATGCATTCCGCACATGAAGAAAGAACACGCCAGATTATCCACGAGATGGCTCCTGAGTTACAGGTATCACTGTCTTGTGAGGTTTTGCCAAAATGGGGAGAGTTTCCACGGACTTCTACGACAGTTATTGACGCGCACCTTAAGCCACTTTTAAACACCTATCTAAAGGCTCTGAACGAACGCTGCAATGCAAATGGAATTGGAAGTTTGCAAATTATGCAGTCAAATGGTGGTGCCTTGGCGGCCTTATCTGCTGCAGAAACACCAGCACGACTGGTCAAGTCAGGGCCGGCCGGTGGAGTGATAGCGGCAGCACATTTGGGGAAACTCACACATCAGAAACATGTTTTGATAGCCGACATGGGCGGCACTAGTTTCGAAGCAGGGTTCATGCCTAATTGCGACCCATGCTTCACAACGCGTGAAGAGCTTGAGTTTGGTGTCCCTATAGCCTTGAACATGATCGATGTCCGGTCAATCGGTGCTGGGGGTGGTTCAATTGCGCGGATCGATGAAGCCGGCATCCTGAAAGTGGGCCCACAAAGTGCCGGATCAAATCCGGGTCCGGCATGCTATGGCCAGGGTGGCACAGATGCGACCATCACAGACGCCAATGTTGTACTAGGCCGCATGGTCGAAGCCTTTCCACTGGGTGGTCACCTCAAGCTGAACAGGTTGCATAGTGAAAAAGCACTTAAAAGACTGGCCAAAGCAATGGACATGCCACTCACACGGGTTGCTCAGGGAATCGTCGAAATTGCTGTTAATAACATGGCCCAAGCAATGCGGCTTGTTACAATTGACCGCGGCCATGACCCGCGCGATGCCACGTTGGTGCCGTATGGTGGGGCGGGGCCTTTACATGCGTGTCAACTGGCCGAAGCTTTACAAATCAAAAAGATACTTGTTCCCCGCCATCCCGGTGCGCTGTCTGCGCTAGGTGCGTTGATTAGTGAAACTAGGTTTGATTACCGTCAAACCCTTCGTATGTTGTCGTCGACGCTAGATATCCAAAGAGCTGTTAAGGTTTATTCTGAACTGGAACGAAAAGCAGCTGAAGACTTTGAGAAAGAAGGGTTTGCCACGGCACCCTTGCTTGAACGGACAATCGAGCTTCGCTATTATGGGCAGAATTTTGAGCTTGAGGTATCTGTAACATCGGGCACTTTAGACGAAGCTGCCTTTAAGCAGATTGTTATCGATTTTCATGCAGAGCATGACCGAATATACGGTTATACTCTACCTGCTCAAGAAATTGAATTTCTTAACTTGAACGTGGCTGCGCGTGCAAAGCATACTGTCATCGAATTGCCAAAGCTGGACAAGTCGATGAGTAAAGTTGAACCGACCGGCACAGCGGCAGTTATCTTGCCGGGGGGCGACGAGCCAGAGATTGTCCCGCTTTACGACCGTGAAACATTTGGAGTGGGCGCTGTGCTTAAGGGGCCAGCAATCATTGGACAGATGGACACTACTACCCTTCTTGCTCGCAATGCGATCGCAACCGTCGACGAATGGGGCAATATGCTGATAGAATTAGAGGGAGCAAACAAATGAGTAATTCCACGTCGTTGAAACAGGATATAGAAAATGTGGTAAAAACTGATCCCTTTGTTCTTGAAATTATTCGAAACTATCTCACTACTACATGTGAGGAGATGGGTACAACTATGATGCGAACCAGCTTCTCACCAATTTTTAACGAAGCCCGCGATTTCATTGTTGTTCTCTACGACGCCGAGGTGGAGTTATTGGCGCAGGTCGATTATGTGCCTGCCATGTTGGGTTCAGCCCGGCATGGAGTTAAGCTAGCGCTGCACGAGGTAGGTATAGATAATCTCGACCCAGGCGATGTAATCATTATGAATGACCCATACCGGTCGAACAACCATATCCCCGAACATATTTTAATCAAACCAGTTTTTAAAGATAGTCAGATAGTTGGTTATGTAGGGTCGATCGCACACATGGTTGATGTGGGTGGAACTGTACCAGGCGCCTTCGGTATTCATGAAAATTGCTTTCAAGAAGGTATGCGCATCGCTCCCGTCAAGCTATTTAAACGCAACCAGCAGCAGGATGATATCTTAAAACTCATTCTTGCTAATACGCGAACCCCCGAGTTCTCCTATGGCGACTTTATGGCGATGGTTGGCGCTCTGGGGCGTGGTGAGAAGCGAATTCATGATTTAATTGATCGATATGGATTAGAAACTTACACCCAAGCTTGCTTCGATATGAAGAAAGTGTCCGAACGTTTGATGCGTAAGCAGATTGGGTCATGGCCAGATGGTGTCTACGAGGTTGATGACTGCTTCGAATCTGATGGCGTCACGCCTAACCGGAATTGGCAACTGAAATCTAAACTGGTCATTCGTGGCGAAGAAATGATTATTGACCTTACAGGGTCTGATGAACCCGCAAACGGATCCATGGCCATGACGTATGGTTCTTCCTCCTCAGCCGGCTACGAGGCGGTATTCCAGATGGCTGATCGCGACATTCCTATCAATGAAGGCTGCTACCGCTGTATCACGGTAATATCACCATATGGCAGTCTGACTAATGTCAATTACCCGCACGCATCCATGGCAGGCAATACTGAGGGGCAGCCAGTTCTGATTGATATGCTATTGCGTGGCTTTGCTCAATTCTCAGATGATGCACCGGCTCCTGACGGGAACTCCTGTGGGCTTGTCGCGCTTGGCGGCATTGACGAACGCACAAACCTACCATTTGCATTTCTCAGTCTCGAAGGGATTGGCTGGGGTGGCTCGAAATATGCCGATGGTAACAGTGTCCAATTTTCTAAGCTTGGAAATTGTGCTACCCAATCTATCGAGATCGTTGAGAGCCGTTATCCCGTTACTCACTTGTCCTACGAGATTGAACCTTTCCGGGGCGGTGCTGGTAAACATCGCGGTGGATATGGTTCCAAGCGCGTGATGCAGGTTTATGGAAAGGATTTAGTCGCAAGCTCTGGTATCTCGCGCTGTACTATGCCGGCACCAGGCTTGAACGGTGGCAGCAATGCAGCTGTCAATGTCCTTGCTTTTAAATCCCCAGATGACGTTAATTGGCGTTCGGCCACTGATAAATTTGGAACGGTTGCACCAGGCTTGTTTTCAAACGCACCGTTGAAGCCTGATGATAAGATCATGGTCATCACAGCAAACGGCGCTGGATATGGCGATCCGTTCGAACGTGATCCGCACGCTGTATTAACCGATTTTCTGGATGAGTTACTGTCTCCTGAGCAGGCGGAGGCCTTATTCAAAGTGGTTATCTCAAAAGAGAAGGTTGATGCCGCCGCTACCGCTGCGCTGCGTCGAGGAACAAAATCGAAAGCTGAAGGAGTTCTACCATGAAACGTCCACTGGAGGTCTATGAACGCCCGCATTGTGCAGCCTGTGGGCAATTGTTTACTTGGGAACAGGTCACTAAAGAAAGGGAGGGACGCAAACTGCGCTTCTGCTCGACCAATTGTGTGAAAATTTTTGATAATTATCTACTACCAACTTACGGTTCGGGTTTACTCATGACGCTTAATGGATCGGTGTTCGAAACAGCTTGACAGGCATTTCTGGGCACTTGAGGTAAGTCCCTTCGGAGTACTAAATATGCAATATCAATCACTCTGGCTTGCGGATATTTTGGGAGAACCCACTCTCGGTAGTAAAATCGATAAAGATCTTACTGTGGATGTGGCAATTGTTGGGGGCGGATTTGTTGGCCTATGGACAGCGATCTGTATTCTGAATGAAGAGCCTTCTTTAAATGTTGCAATTTTTGACAAGGGTCTGATTGGGCAAGGGGCATCATCTCTAAATGGTGGTTTGTTGATGAGTTGGTGGCCAAAAGTTGGTCGGCTTTCAGATATTGCCGGAGATGAGGACGGACTTTGGCTCGCTGATCAATCCACTCAGAATATTCTGGAACTGCGAGATTTTATGGCTCACGAACAAGTAGATGCCGAGATTTCTCTTGGCGGATGGCTCTGGACCAATACGGCCAAGGCGCATGCAAATGCGTGGCAGGATATCTTTGATAAGTCACGCGAGTTGGGACGACATAAAGTGTTTCGTGAGCTTTCTCCAAAAGAAATTGCACGGCGGTCTGGATCGCCTAAACATCTAGGTGGTATTTATGAGGAGGTAAACGGGCAGGTTCATCCAGGGCGTTTGGCTTATGGCCTAGCAAAGATTGCGATACGCAGAGGCGTAAAACTTTTTTCTAATTCCGCTGTGCACAGCATCGTGCCAGGATCTCCCATTAAGTTAAAAGCTTCACATCATGTAGTAAAAGCCAAAAAAGTCGTAATTGCATCGAACATCGCTGCAGATGGCCAGCCCGAGTTAAAAAACTTGATGGTTCTGGTCACAAGCGCTGTGATAGCCACTGAACGAATTCCGGAACGCTTGAAGGAAATTGGTTGGACTGGTGGGGAAACAGTAACCGACAGTCAGTCAAGGCTTAATTATTATCGCACCACGCGAGATGCCCGAATTGTTTATGGGATGGGTATTGCAAACTTGTCCTACAAGAACCGTTTAACGACTAAAGTGTTGCACAATACTGAAGGCATCGAAGAGGTCAAACGCAACTTCCATCGCGTATATCCAATGCTGGCGGACGTGCCCATTGCTTATGGATGGTCAGGTCCGATTGATCGAACATATGACGGCTTACCTTTAATTGGTCAGTACCCTGCCTGTAAGGATATTAGCTACGGCATCGGGTGGAGTGGTAATGGCGTTGGTCCGAGCCGCCTCGGCGGGAAGATACTAGCGGGGTTAACTCTTGAGCAAGATAATCGCTGGACGCAAAATAGGTTTGTGAACCGCGTCGGTAGGAAATTTCCTCCTGAGCCACTGCGCTTTCTATTTGGATCGCTGGTCCGTCAAGCAATTATCCGTAAGGATTCTGCAGAAATTTCTGACAAACCTGTCGCATTGACCGATAGAATTCTAGCCAACTTGGCCCCTGCAGGTACTGAGGATAAGGGAAAATGAAAAAAATGCATTCCAACCCAAAAGTAATGAACCGTGGAATCTTGCCTGAGGGTGCAGAGGAAGGCAAAGGGTCATTCGAAGAGGTTGTACCTCTTCCTAGTCTTATAGGTGTTTCTAAAACAATAAATTACAGGAATGTAGAGATTCCTCGTAGCCCATGCACTGCGAAGAAGGACTGTAGGGTACCTCCACGTGCGGCCCAGCGTTTGTCTAAAGATTGGACAAATAACCTTGTAACTATCCCAAAGGATATTGGGACTATTTTTTTTGCCATCGCAAAAATACTTTGCCCACACGATTGGTTGGAAGATGATGTTTATCAATCAGTCATTTTAGAAATGGACAGAGACGTTAATTTTTCTGATCAGTTGATATTTGAATACCACGCTCTCAGTCCGTTGTTTGATAATATATTTGCAGATCTCTCGGCTGATGCCCTCATCCTAAGCCTTTCAAATATTGAAAATACGCCATTTTTTCGGCTTCTGCTGGGTAGGACAATTCTCTATCTGTACGACGATCCTGTCGTCTGGTCGGGTTGTGGCTACGAAGGGGTGGCAGGCTGCACCAATGAAATGCCAAGAGACGATATAGATGATGTCGACTGGTTACCAGATCCACAGGCCGCTAGAGGGCAAAGCTAATGACAAGGTTTAGCTTGGAAGACGATAGGGTCGTCGTTGTAATTGGCTCTGGCGCCGGGGGCGGGACAACAGCTCACTCACTATGTTCAGAGGGCGTTAATGTTGTTTTGCTTGAAGCGGGGCCACAGATTGATGCAGACAACTTTGTACAAGATGAGGTTGCCGCCTATGATATGTTGGCTTGGCAAGAGCCGCAGGAGGCGCGGGGCGGATGGCGCGTCGCGCGCGATATGCCCGATAATCCGACATGGGTTTGCCGGGCGGTAGGTGGTTCGACCATCCATTGGACGGCAACGGCACTACGATTTAAGGACTATGAGTTCAAATGCAGGTCCACTTATGGAGCAATTGCAGGCAGCGACCTTATAGATTGGCCCATTTCATACGAAGACATTGTGCCCTATTATGACCGCGCAGAAAAAGTGATGGGTGTTTCAGGTAAGAATGGTATGCCGCATCATCCGACGAATAATCAGTATAAGGTTCTGCACGCAGGTGCCTTGGGAGTGGGCTACACGCAAGTCACGCCAGGCTCTTTGGCCGTAAATAGCCGCCCATACGATGGACGGCCTGCATCAAGGCAAGACGGATTCGCCCTACAGGGTGACCGGAGCCGTGCTAAATGGTCGACCGCCTATATCGAAATCCCCCGCGCACTAGCAACAGGTTGTCTAGATCTCCGTCCTGACTGTTGTGCTGTGCAAATTGAGCATGACGTAAATGGCAAGGCTTCGGCGGTTGTTTATGTGGATAAAAACGGTCAGCGGCGACGACAGAGATGTTCCATCGTCGTTGTCGCCTGCAACGCGGTCCAGACACCGCGATTACTGCTGGCCTCTGCCTCGTCACGCTTTCCCGACGGGTTGGCAAATGGCAGCGGATATGTTGGGCGCTGCTACATGCGACATGTAACCGGCTCGACTTGGTCAATCTTTGATAAACCTATACGGATGTGCCGAGGTGAAATGATGCCGGGGCTTGTTGCTGATGAAGTCCTTCACAGGCCTGAACGAGGATTTTCTGGTGGCTATTATCTCGAATTACTTTCGCTTTCTCTGCCAGCTATTGCAGCTGGAGTCGATCCGGGTTGGTGGGGCAAAGATTTCGCTTGGTTTGTAGAACGTCACGGTAATATGGCCGGTTTGTTTCTGAATGGTGAAGACCTTCCCCAGCGTGAAAATAGGATCACGTTGAATATGGATCGGTTGGATGATAATGACATGCCCATTCCTGTGGTGACCTATACCGAACATCCAAATGATCTTGCAATGCAATCGCATGGTTACGCTGCAATGAGGAATATACACAAAGCGGCAGGTGCGGTCTGTTCCCACGATACACCGCCTTGGCCTGCATCACACAACATGGGTACCACACGCATGAGCGATGATCCCGCCAATGGCGTTCTCGATAACTGGGGCAGGTCCCACGAAGTGGAGAACTTGTTTGTTTCTGACGGGAGTGTTTTTACAAGTTCTGCTTCGGCAAACCCAACCCTCACAATCGTAGCGCTCGCCATGCGCCAGTCTGAAGAAATTTTGCGGCAGCTACGACGCTGACAGCGCATCTATTAGGTGCTTAATCGTAATATTATAGATTATAAACTATTAATGAAAGGAAGAGATTATCATGCTTGATACACAAAAATGCGCTGTCGTGATTGGAGCGTCACGTGGCCTCGGGCTGGGCTTAGTGAAAGAGTTTTTGCGTCGTGACTGTCGGGTTACCGCAACCTATAGATCACCGGAAACCGCTCAACCACTACTCGATCTATCTAAGGAAGACGCCAGGCTAGACCTGGAAAAGGTCGATATCAACGCTTCGGATCAGGTTATGGAATTAGCTATAAGACTGAAGAGTACTAAAGTGGATTTTTTATTCATTAATGCTGGGGTCAGCCTCGGCCCAGATGAAAAGGTCCAAAATGTAGACCGCAATGATTTTGTAAGTCTTTTGGTGACGAATGCCTATAGTCCGATGCAGGTGATCGACGCACTGGATCATAATGTGCGCGAGGATGGGATGATTGCGGTAATGTCTTCGGACCTAGGCAGCATTGAAAACAACTTGACTGGAAACTGGGAAGTCTACCGCGCAAGCAAGGCATCCCTGAACACACTCATGAAAAGCAGGGCCGCTACGAAGGCGGACAGGCGGTCCTATTTATGCCTATCTCCAGGGTGGGTGCGTACTGATATGGGCGGGGACACGGCCCCTCTGGATGTAGCAACTAGCGCATCAGGTTTGGTCGATACCATGTTAAAGTTAGCCGGCTCAACAGGTGTTCAATTCTTAAACTATGAAGGCCAGACAGTCGAATGGTAGGCTAATATGCTGTTTCAACCAAGCATAGTTAGTTGCAGGAATGTTATTCAAATCTGTGCAAAGTTACGCACCAATGTGATTGGAGATATCGTAAAAAGTATTCCAGCCACCTATTTTACTTTTGCGCCGATCCGGCGCGTATTTTTTGAAAGAGACTACTATGACACAATTTGTTAACCAAAAAGAAAACATCGTAACAGAAGCCATTGATGGCCTACTGCAATCCTCCGGAGGTATGCTGGCTCGATTGGATGGATATCCCCATATCCGGGTCGTCGTTCGCAATGATTGGGATAAATCTAAAGTAGCACTGTTATCAGGTGGAGGGTCAGGCCATGAACCAGCACATGCGGGTTTCGTGTGCAGAGGGATGTTAACCGCTGCTGTTTGTGGCGATATTTTTGCGTCACCTTCGGTTGATGCCGTTCTGGCAGGCATCCTGGCGGTCACTGGTCCTGCTGGGTGTCTTTTAATCGTTAAAAACTATACTGGCGACCGATTAAATTTTGGCCTGGCTGCTGAGCGCGCTCGCACCTTCGGTCTGAAGGTCAATATGGTTATGGTAGATGACGACATTGCACTTCCACACTTGCCTCAGCCGCGCGGCGTTGCGGGTACGCTGTTTGTGCATAAAATCGCAGGCGCAATGGCCGAGAATGGCGATTCACTGGATGTGATTACCACTGCAGCTGAGCATATCATCAAGGGTACTAAAAGCATTGGTATGTCGCTCGATACCTGCACCATCCCTGGAGCGCCAAAAGAAAATCGTATTGCTAGAGGCAAGGCTGAATTAGGTCTCGGCATACATAATGAACCCGGTGTGGAGCAAATTGAGTATGTCAATGCCAAACAAGCGATGAAAGCTGTAACAGATAAACTGGCCCCACTGATGAGTAATGAACCCCATGTTGCACTTTTGAATAACCTTGGGGGCGCATCCGTCCTCGAAATGTCAATTCTGACAAATGAACTGCCCACCTCTGCCATTGGGAAAAACATCAAATTTATTGTGGGACCCGCCACAATGATGACATCACTAGACATGCGTGGGTTTTCAGTATCTGTTCTACCAGTCACTCCAGCAGAAACGGCTTTGTTAACGGCCGCAACGCCAACAGCTGCATGGCCCGGGTGCCATGAGGTTTTCCCTGTCATGATTGTTGATCTGCCAGACGGATTGACACCAATTAAACCCGTCGCATCGGAACATAAAGCAACTGCTGATATTTTGCTAGGATGCTGTGAGGAGTTGATTTCAGCAGAGTTTGATTTGAATGCACTTGATGCCAAGTCAGGAGATGGTGATACAGGCTCAACTCTTGGAGGTGCCGCAAAAGCGCTAATTGGGGCTGTTGGCCGCTTACCGCTTGCAGATCATGCGCAACTCTTTCGCGCCATTGGTCAAGAACTTAGCCAAACAATGGGTGGATCATCTGGCGTTTTGCTTGCTATTTTCTTTACGGCTGCTGGAGATGCGGCCTCAAACGGGCTTCCAACGATTGCCGCATTAAAATCTGGATTGGAGCGAATGCAGCAAGTGGGTGGTGCAGAAATTGGAGATCGGACTATGGTTGATGCACTTCACCCGGCACTGGAAGTCCTTCACCTTGGAGTTTCTGAAGCTTCGGATGCTGCACGCAAAGGGGCAAATCATACCGCCACGATCATCAAAGCCAAAGTTGGACGCGCTTCTTATATAAATGCCGAACAACTCGAAGGTAATATCGACCCAGGAGCAGAAGCAGTGGCACGATTATTTAAACATTTATGCAGTCAACACTTAAGTATCGAACCACTAGTATAATTGCATTATTAGTGATGCTCTGCTCACTAGTAACAGCATAAGGTTAATGCGGCAGATTGGCGGCATTGGTTAGCGAAAGGATTAATAAATGAACAATTTTCATATAGAGCCAGAACATCTAATTGTAGACGAGGCCTCGCTCAGATCTCTATTCCACACACAACACCCCTTGGCCGTTCAAAAGTGCCAACCATCATTGGATAAGCACGCCAAAAATTTTATTTCACGCTCACCCTTTGTCTGCATTGGAACACAGAACTTTGATGGTAAAGCAGATGTAAGTCCACGCGGTGACCCTGTAGGGTTTGTAAAAATCCTTGATCAAAACACGCTAGCAATACCGGACCGACCAGGAAACAATCGCCTCGATAGTCTTGCCAATATCTTGGCCAATTCAAGCGTGGGACTGCTGTTTATAGTTCCTGGATTTGACGACACTCTACGGGTCAACGGTGTTGCCAGATTAACAAATGACCCTAACATTCTGCAGAAAATGATAGTCAAGGAAAGAGTGCCAAGCCTGGCAATCATCGTGTCCATTTCAGAAGTTTTTATGCATTGCTCAAAGGCTTTTCGCAGGTCTCGTTTGTGGGATTTAGACCAATTTCAAGATCGCAAAGAAATGCCATCGCTTGCAAATATAATTCTCGATCAGACAACCGGTGCTCCTGAAGACAAAGATGAAATGAAACAGATCGACGACGATCTTGAAGTTGAGTACAATAAAACACTTTATTAATTAATGTTGTGACCAATCGTATCGAGATGTCATAGGTTACAATGGGATTAATTCTGAAAGCTGGTTTAAGGAACGTCAGGGCTTAGGTCTGGGGTCCTTTAGTGTTTGGGTTATAGATTGTCGTTGAGGTGTGGTTTGTATAAGGCCACATCAGCCATTCTCCACTCCTGAAATAGGACACTAATGACTTAATTCTTTTTGATTTGACAGAAAGGCCTCTGCGGCCAAGCCAATCAGAGCGATGCAGATCATTAATGAAAAATACAAAGTTGGGCTTCTTAATAATTTAATACTCATTCAGTTTGTAGCTCCACAAACCCTAAGCAGGGTTAGGTCATGACGTCACTGACGCTGGTAGCTTTTATGCAAACTGGATGGCAGAGGTGGATATTAAGTATTTTATAGTCCGGCCTGACTTCTATACTTTGGCCCCCGCTCAAACTACCGTCGAGGTGTCTGAGTGCTTTGGCCAAGTTATGGAATACTACACATTTGTGTTTAACTGCGTCTTGGACCCCCTGTGGGGCCAGCTATGGTAAGTGGCATGAGTGTTGCTTTCACACAGTATAAAGTAAGATAATCTGTAACTAAACCCAAACATATAATTTTTAGGTGAACCAGAAGCTTTAGAAAAACGAACGCTAAATCAGATCAGTAAAGCCATAATTTAATGAGTTTATGCGGGTCTTTTAACGTAAGGGACCAAATATGACATATTATGTAGGAGTGGATATTGGTGGCACTTTTACCGATTTTGTTTCGTTTGACATCAAAAAAAATACTATCACAGCATGGAAAAATCCTAGCACACCAGTAGAGCCTTTCGACGGCGTGATGGACGGCTTACGAAAGATGCCAGATTTGGAGGCTGTATCTCGGTTGCGATTGGGTACAACTATTGCCACTAACGCAATCTTACAGCGCAACGGAGCCAAAATTGCTTATGTCACAACGAAAGGCTTTCGAGACATTCCATTTATTCAACACGGGAATCGGAAATCACATTACGATATGACCTGGATCAAGGCCAAACCCTTAGTGCTACGCCAGCATTGCTATGAACTGGATGAGCGTCTTGATCAGAACGGCGACATACTAACCCCCCTAGATGAAGATGAAGTCCTTTCTCTGGCGCGAAAAATTCGAGATGATGGCGAAGTTGAGGCAGTTGCTGTCAACTTCCTATTTTCTTACATCAATCCTGCACATGAGCTACGTGTGAAAAAGATATTCGCCGAACAACTTCCCGACATACCACTTTCCATTTCCTACGAAGTGTTGCCTAAATGGAAAGAATATGAGCGTGCATCCACTACTCTGGCTGACGCGTATGTCAAGCCCCTTGTCGCCCGTAGTTTTGCATCTATGAAACAGAGATTTGAAGCTGTTGGGTTGGGCGGACGTGTTGCCGTCATGAAATCCAATGGTGGCGAAAGCTCTTTCGCTGGTGCAGCGGCTCAACCAATTCAGATGACAGTTTCCGGCCCAACTGGAGGTGTTGTTGCTTCCCGCGCCATGTCAAAGCTTATTGATGAGCCAAACATTGTGACCTTCGATATGGGAGGCACGAGCACTGATTGCGCCACTATTATCAATGGTGAAGAAAGGTTTACAACCAATTTTCAGATTGAATGGGGGCTACCTATCCAAATACCCATGATTGACGTGCGTTCGATAGGTGCGGGTGGCGGGTCAATTGCCTGGATCGACAAGGGCGATCTTTTACAGGTTGGACCACAAAGCGCTGGCGCCGATCCTGCACCAGCCTGCTATGGACGTGGCGGAATTGAACCTACTGTAACGGACTCGAATCTCGTTTTAGGGAGGCTCAAGGCTGATGAATTTCTAGGCGGTGAGATGAATGTCGATCTTGAGCTAGCCCGCAAGGCTGTTGAAGGGGTCGCCAACAAGCTTGGAATGGGGATCGAAGAGACTGCGAACGCTATTGTGCAGATAGCCAACAATTCTATGGTTGGCGCCTTGCGTTCGGTGTTATTGGAAAAAGGGCATGATCCGCGAGACTTTACTTTGCTTGGTTTTGGAGGTGCAGGACCACTGCATATCTGTGACTTAATGGAGCTTGAGGGAATTCCCCGTGGTATCGTTCCAATACATCCTGGACAATTTTCAGCACTTGGCTTTGTAATGACCGATGCAAGGACTGACAAACAACGAACGATCCAACAGACTTCTCTACATTTCGACGTAGCGACCTCAAACAAGATGATGAAGGAACTTGTCGAACTGGCCGTCAATGAATTAAGGTCTCAAGGTTACACGCAGGTTCTTGAAATCTATCGCAACATTGACCTGCGCTATTTTGGTCAAAATTACGAGCTACAAATACCTTTTACAGAAGAAAAATTTGACGAAAAATCGTTAGAAGACCTTTGGAAACGTTATCATGAAGCACATGATGCCCGTTTTAATTTTTACATTCCAGGAGAAACGATCGAGATGGTGAACTTGTCGATTTCTGTCGTCGCCCCAACGCCGAAGCCAAAGCTCACAAAAATTGCGAAAGGCACGGGCACGCCGGTTTCGATGGATGAGCGTGACATCTGGTTTGACAAAACTTTCTTTGCGACCAAAGTATACGATCGCTCCGATTTGCTTGCAGATATGTTTGTGGATGGCCCTGCCATAATACGTGAGGACTCGGCAACGACGGTCTTGCGCCCCGGATATCAGGTTCAAGCCGACGCTTATGGAAACCTTATTATAACCAAAAAGAGGAAATAATTATCATGGATCCTATTATGATGAAAATTCTGGATTCAAGCATGGTTTCAGTTTGCCGCGAAATGGGCATTACACTGATGCAAACCTCATATTCGACAATTTTTAACGAAGCGCTCGACTTTAGCTGTGCGATTGCCAACACAGACGGAGACATGATTGCATGTGCTGAGTTTTGTCCAGCGCAAATTGGCGGTATGCCTTTGATGGCAAAGTCAATAATCAAAGAAATTCCGCTGGATGATATATATGAAGGTGACGTGCTTTTGCATAATGACCCCTACAGGGGTGGGTTACACACCCCTGAGCACACATTCTTTAAACCAATTTTCTGCGAAGGAGAGCTGCGGGGTTTTGCTGTATCAATCGGTCACATTGCCGAAGTTGGTGGGATGGTACCCGGGGGTTTTCCAGGAGAGGCAACTGAAATTTTTCATGAAGGGTTGAGGTTGCCGCCGATCAAGATCGTGAAGCGCGGCGTTATGAACGACGATGTCTGGAAAATTATTTTGGCTAATGTCCGCACACCACGTTATAATTACGGTGATTTGCGGGCTCTGATCAGCGCTGTTGACCTAGGAGTGGCGCAAATGACTAGACTTTATAATAAGTACGGCGCTAATTTAGTTGATCAGACCTCCAAAGACCTGATGGATTATTCGGAACGCCGGATGCGTGCCGAAATTGAAAAGATCCCAGATGGTATTTATGCGTTTGAAGATCTAGTTGAGGACGATGGGATTGAGGACCGGCAATATAAGATAGCGGTGGAAGTTCATAAAACAGGTAGCGATGTAATAGCCGACTACACGGGCAGTTCAAGCCAGGCCAAAGGACCAATTAACGCGACGCTTGGCGTTACAATGTCAGCTACTTATAATGCGATGTTGCATATGACGGACCCTGATATTCCAAAAAATTCTGGATGTTTCCGCCCTATTAAGGTGATCGCTCCACCGACTACTGTTGTAAATGTGGATTTTCCTGCGCCTGAAGTCGGCGGCAATACTGAAACCCATCCACGGATCGCCGGAACTGTTATTGGCGCGTTAGCAGGAGTTATACCACACCTGGCTATGGCCGCAGAAGGATGTACTCACGGTAACTTCGTGTTTGGTGGTGTGCACGCTGCTTCTAAAGAGTTTTTTGCTTGTTACGATATCGAAGTTGTAGGTTGGGGTGGTCGCAGTTTTGCTGACGGTAACGATGCATGTGATTCTATCAATGGAAATTGTCGAGTCACGCCAGTAGAGGTGTTCGAGGTTAGGTATCCATGGCGGGTTAAGGAATGGGCCTTTCGTGAAGATTCTGGTGGACCAGGAAAATTCCGTGGTGGGGTTGGCTATACCAAGACGTTAGAATGTCTGAATGATGAAATCATCATTTCTCAAATGACAGACCGACATAAAACTTATCCCTGGGGTCTTAAGGGGGGGCTCCCCGGTGACAATGGTGCGACTTTGTTCAAACAGGGTGGTAAGGGAAACTGGAAAAATGCTGTTCAACTTTATGGCAAAGCATCCCCAAGCAAATATTCGAATATTTCTATCAAGAAGGGCGACCTTGTAAGCTTGGTTATGCCTGCTGGTGGGGGGTATGGTGATCCAAAAGACAGGTCGCATAAGGCCGTAAAACAAGATGTTGCTGAGGGTTACGTGAGCATAAACGCTGCAAAAAATATTTATGGTTTGTAGGAGGAACGTATGAAATTTTCTGGTAATGGCCTTTACGTCGAAAAATATGTGAAATGCATGAATTGTGGTGTCCTTATTTATGAAACAGATCTACCAAAATCTGTAGATGCGGGTGATGGCAAACTCTATTGTGGCAAATGGTGTTTGAATTGGGCGGCAAGTCGAGCGGAACGGAAGTCTAAAGAAAGTGCATAATTCACTAAATGGCAAAAACAACAGAGTTTTAGGCCGCACTTTAGGTAAGAAAATTCTATAAACCTTATGACTAATTTGGAGGCATAAATGGGGAAAAAAATTATAATTGCAGGCGTATCTGGTGTTATCGGCAGAGCAGTTCTGGAAAAATTCGAGATGGATCCAGAATTCCAAGTAATTGGACTATCGCGGCGTAGCCTAGATTTCGATATGACGGCTACCCATATATCCGTAGATTTAGCTGACCGAGACGATTGTCGCAGGAAATTGAAACAGCAATCTGACGTAACCCATATCGCCTTCGCGGCATATGTAGAAAAGATGGGCCTTCACGAGCAAGTTGGCCCGAATCTAACTATGTTGAAGAACCTTATTGAAATTTTGGAAGAGACCAGCCCACTGCTTGAGCATGTCACGTTATTCCAAGGAGGCAAAGCTTATGGTTGTCATCTTGGGGCCTTCAAAACCCCAGCCAAGGAAACTGATCCACGCCACATGCCACCAAACTTCTACTATAATCAAGAAGATTTTTTACGCGGCCAATCCCTTGGAAAGCCGTGGTCTTGGACAGCACTTCGACCTGAGGCGGTGTGTGGTTTTGCAGTCGGTAACCCTATGAACCTATTGATGGTAATTGCAGTATACGCTGCGATTTCAAAGCATCTTGGTCAGCCGATGCGATTTCCTGGAACGCATACTGCGTACGATGTACTTTATCAGGTTAGTGACGCTAATGTATTGGCCTCTGCTACCCATTGGGCCGGCAACTGCGAATCCGCCAAGGAGGAGATATACAACATCACCAATGGAGATTGCTTCCGGTGGAGCACATTGTGGCCAATGTTTGCGGAGTATTTTGATATGGAATACGCGCCACCTATCCCTATTTGTTTAAAAGACATGATGGCAGATAAGGCTGAAGTCTGGTCTGAAATCACACTACAAAATGGACTCAACGAGTACAGTTTTGATCAAGTTGCTTCATGGCAATTTGGCGATTTTATATTCAACTGCGAATTTGACAACATTACTAGTACGATCAAAGCTCGCACTTCGGGATTCCACGATTGCATAGACAGCGAAAGCATGTTCCGACAAAAGTTTGATCGCCTAAGGCAATTGAAAGTAATACCATAAGGTTAGCAATTGAATTTCCAAATTATACCTTATCACTTGGTAGAGATTTCAACAGCCTTTACATTGAGCAATGTGGCGGCGTTCTGTGGTGGTACCCAGTGAGGTGGTTTTACCTTAGTCAGGCTTGTAAGAACCTTAAAGCCAAGCTAGCTTCGCTTCTTTCGTTTACTATAATTTTTACAATGGGTTGCCTGTAATGGAGAGATTTTCCGTACCACTATTTATTGGGTCACAAATCTATCGTGGATCAAGCTATGGCACCAATCATCCCCTGTCTATCCCAAGAGTGTCAACTGTAATGGACTTATGTAAAGCGCTTGGTTGGTTGCCACAGGCCCAGTATCACAACAGTCCTCGCGCCAAGCTCGCCGCATTAGAACAGTTTCACTCGCCATGCTACCTTGCGGCGCTACAAGCGGCGGAACAAACGATGCAGGTCTCGGAGGAGGTGCGCATACGGTATCACATAGGAACCGTTTCGAACCCAGTATTTTCGGAGATGTTTCGGCGCCCAGCAACTGCTGCAGGCGGCAGTCTGTTAGCGACAAGTTTGCTGAAAGAGGGTGGAATTGTATATAATCCAGGGGGTGGAACACATCACGGCATGCCGGATCGCGCCAATGGGTTTTGTTATTTGAATGACCCTGTGTTAGCAATACAAGCTTTGCGGCGCCAGGGCCTTGAGCGGATTGCCTATGTGGATATTGATGCCCACCACTGTGACGGTGTTGAGGCGGCTTTTAGAGGCGTTTCAGGCATATTGCTTGTTTCCACGCATGAGGAACAACGTTGGCCGTTTACCGGTGCTATAGAAGATCATTCGGGGGGAGTTGCGTTGAATATTCCCTTACCAAAAGACACTAATGATAGCGAGTTTGGCGCAGTCCTTGAGGCCCTTATTCTGCCGGCTGTAGTGAAACATCGACCACAAGCCATTATATTACAATGCGGCGCTGACGCTGTTTTGGAAGACCCTTTGTCACGTCTGGCTCTGTCAAACAATGCGCATTGGCAGGCAGTGTTAACGTTAAAATCTATGGCGCCGCGCTTTTTGGTCCTTGGAGGCGGAGGATATAACCCCTGGACTGTTGGGCGTTTATGGACAGGCGTATGGGCAATTTTAAATGACTTTACTATTCCAGATATTTTACCTGAACCAGCACAGGCTGTGTTGAAAAACCTAACATGGAGGTGGCGGGCATCACCACAAAGTAACTTGCTAACCACGCTGCGAGATTTACCGCGCGACGGTAATGTCCGACAGATAATTCGGGACCGAATCCGTATACTAGGGCCCCGCCTTTTGACCGAAGTTTAGCTATTATAGAAGATACCCAATCTAAGTTATTTATTAACCCTAGAATTATCCAAGCCCATACTTTTAGTACTTAACTTCTATAGTATTAAAGATAAGAAATTATTGATTGGAGTGTAGTTGTCGGTCGATAGAAGTAGAGTATTTTAGTCTACCGCATCCTAAACAAAACGGCTTAATATTTGGTAGTAGCACCCCAGCCAAAACAACAGGACTGCGCTTTGGTTCTGGCTAGAGTAATTACTTTTAGCTTAACCGCCAATTGGACGAATTGTGTAAGCACGTACTCAACACCATCGGTCGTAGACCAAATCCATTAATGCTTTCAAGAAAGCATTAGACAAAATCGCAGGCGTCTATCAGTCCCGCACTTCAATTTGCATCTCTTTTCTTGTTCAGAGTGCCGCCATACGCCCACCCATAAAAAAGTACACCAAGCCCGCAAAGACAAAAAGGATGACAGCTACAGCAAGTAACCGGGGTGTCATTTTCACAAACCCACCCAAGTATGATTGAGGTTATACATGCCCTATGAAACCTAGAATACAAAGTACTCTTATTCCACCGACAATCATTCCATGATCTACTTTGTGCCCCCCGTCAGCTATAAAATGATCTCACAAAACACCCCTTAAAACTAGTACTAAAATACCCTTGCTTACTAGGGATCACACCTCTGACCCCACCGCTAGGATCAACGACATCACCCCCTCGTTGAGGTAACACCCACAAGCAGTCCCCACACTCTGCTCAGTTTGTTAGCCAATCTAGCTAACGTATCTTATTGGTTGTTCAGAGTAGGGCCATGGGTAACTCAACAAAAATCAAATATAGTACATAAAAACAAAACCCAAGAATGGCCAACCGAGACCCTGTTATGAAGTTCACAAACTTACCTATGGCTGATTTAGGGTATTCACGTCCTATGAAACCAAGAATACAAAGTATTATTATCCCGCCACTAATTCCGCCAACAATCATTCCAATATGTCCCCTGTTGCTCCTGATCAGCTTTAGAGTGGTTTCACAAACCACCCCTTAAAACTAGCACTAAAATACCCTTTTCACTCTGGATAACACCTCTGACCCTACCTCTAGGAACAACGATAGCGCAGGACCAAAAAACTTTACAACTAATAACAAAACAGAAGAAACAGTGATGAGCGGCTACGCCGCCTTTGCAGCGAGTGATAAGACAGCTTTGGTGGCTGTTTATCATCCCGAGTCAAAATTACTTATAATGGGGATCATGCATTATCTGGTGTCTATGTTGATTTTCAGGGTTTTTCTGACGGTATTCTTACTCGTTTAAATGATGCATAGCCAAACTTTAGTATCGAAGTAGATAAAGTTGTTTCCAATGAAACAGATGTTTGCGTGTTCCTAACCATTATTGCTGATGGGCTAAGAGCACGACCAATACATCATTTTGTGGTCAAGGACAGATTAGAAGTAGAGTTTAATATCTACGATGACAGCCAGCTAATGGCTGTCGCTAGCAAAATCTAGGTTAACCTTGTTGATCCTAATAATTGATTGGGCGACACCCATTGTTAGCAAGTGTAGCTCGTTTGAGCTTGGGTCGGGTTCGGATGTGGGTAACTAAGATTTACTCTGCTAATCCCGCCTCACATCTGGAAAAAATTCCCTTGCTGGTAAACTCCATCACCACTACGCTTTGCTGGTTACTGACAGAGACCTTGCTAACAACAACGCCAATGTTAGGACGACTCTTTGAAGGAACCGTATCCAGAACCTCCATCTGCACTGAAAGCACGTCTCCGGGGTAGACTGGACAGAGCCACCTAAGGCTATCTATTCCCGGTGAACCTAGAGACCTACCATGTAAATCCATGTTCTCGACCATCATTGACATCGTCATGGCGCACGTATGCCAACCACTAGCACATAGCCCACCGAACAGAGATTGCTTTGCGGCTTCATGGTCGAGATGAAAGAACTGAGCATCGTACTTGCTTGCGAACTCTATGATTTCTTCCTCAGTGACTTCATATGCCCCAAAGTTCTGTTTCTGCCCAATTTTAAAGCTCTCAAATGGGATATATTTTAGTTCCTTTGCAGCCGCTGCCATTGGGTATTTTTCCTACTTTTTTTGCCATATCATTTTGATATTTATAAATTATTTTTAATTCTTACGAAATGAGAGAGGGTTGAGACTGCCTATCCTTAAGGACACTAATCTAGTTATTATATTCTCTCATTACCATTACTATCCAATAGCTCTAACCACTTATAGAACTCATCCTTTCTGAATACATACTGCCTAGTTGGTTTAATTCCTATGGGTGTATAGAACTCTATAGTTACTGGTTCTTCATCGCTCTTAATATTAACTTAAACTTAGACGTTGTGGGTATGGATTTAATTAAATATTAAATAAAATAAAATCAGATACTTATCTTATATATTTGGTGGTACTGTAAAACTAATGAGAACCCACTTGCCGATGGCGGGGGAAAGTATGACACAATGGGCGACTGTAATTGCGCCGAGTCGATGGATATGGCTTTTGCGAATGAACTAGAGATATGGGCACAGTAAGCTCGTTAATTATGCAAACAAGAAAGGATCCATCGTATCAATAAGTTTGACCCTAAGTCACTATCAATTGCTCACCAAGACATAGTCAAAAATACCCGTCGATGGCTTGGCCAAATGGTAGTAGGATTAAATCTATGCCCGTTTTCCTATAGCGTCGTAGCCCAAAACCAAGTGTATTATGCAATCTGTGATGCCACCACCGATGCACAATTAAAGCAGTTCTATGTGAATGAGTTACAGCGCCTGCTTGGGGCTGATGAAAATGACGTTGCCACTAGCTTGCTAATGTTTTCCCAAGGACTAGAAGTGTTTGATGATTACCTCGACTTACTCGATTGGTTTCAGCGGCTATTGGAGCAGGCAGAACTGACAGAGCATGTGCAATTAGCATCATTTCATCCCCAATATCAATTTGAGGATGCTGCTGCTGACGATCTTAGCCACTTTACTAATCGCTCACCCTATCCAACCATACACCTTCTGCGTCAAGCTCAAATGACTAAAGCCCTCGCTTACGTTGTGGACCCTGAGAAGATTTATACAGATAATATAAAAACATTGAATAAACTTGGCCGCCAACAGGTCGAATCACTCTGCCCTTGGGGTAAATAGGAAACATTTTATGGGTGCTATCCAACAAATGAAATCATGCACCGGATTGAGGGACGACGTGGCAGATCAGACGACGCCGCGTCAAAAACTCGAATGCCTCGTAAATGGGATTTTTAATGGGATTGCAGCCGACGAGACAGGCCAAACGCTTACACCGATACAAGCCTTGGCCATGGCGACGAAAACCGACCACTACAGTCCGGAATTGCTAAACTGGACCGAAACGCAGGTCCTAAAGATGGCTCAGGGCGCTCTCACAGATGGCAATCCACAAACGCTGGCATCCTCGGCTCTTGTATTGATGCTGTGTTTTGACGGTGTGGCCTTGCGACAGAAACTTGCATAGAGATGCTAACGCATATGCGCAGACTGCACAGGCTTTCCTGACCCTGTTACTCGAACTTAACGCTGTTTAGACATTGCACTCAGACGAAACTAAGAAGACTATCCAAGCCGTCATCAACGGTGTCTCCCTTAAGCACAAGAGTTGGCCACATCAATTCAAGATTGTATCAGTTATTTGTATGAAATTCACCCGCACCGTGTCTATGCAAAAAAGGCTTCATACAAAATAACAAGTACAGTAGCGATAGCAAGGTAGCCCAAGATCACCCACATCCTTTGATTACACCATTTAATGAACTCTTTCATGTTTACCTCCCAACTTTGTAGCAGCCTAGATACTTTGGCTGTTAATCAATTGTTCGTAGGAACTGCTACAAGTCCTTTGTAACAATAACCTCCATAGTTATCACTATTTTTACAAAGCATAGGATTTCAAGACAAAGATTTGGTTTGATGCCCAGTTAGCTTACGCTACACTCCCTTAAATGCAGTTAGCACTTAGGTCCAAAACATGAGAAGCATCACCATCATCCTAGCGTTCCTAATGACGCTTTCTACTTAGGCTAATGCAGAGAAACTAATTTATGCTTGCGATGGTTAGTCATCTATTTTTTCTGATAAGACAGACTCGTTGCATACTGAATAGCATAATAGGAAGCCTTTTGTCTTGGAGGTAAATGACTGGACGATAATTGAATACAAAAACTATATGGGCGACCCTGCTAAGAAGGTTTATCTTGGCGAATTTAATCCTTGGGAATTAATTTTCTTTGATGGTCCAGGAAAAGGAATCGGCTTGGTTGGTATTCAAAAAAGTGGCGGCTCACCTTTGTCAGATATCAATGAATAGGGTATCAAATTACAAGAGATACTCATATCGGTTGAACACACACCATTTTCTACCTGCTATTTAGATAGCTGATACAATCTTGAATTGATGCGGCCAACCTTATGACTAAACTCAGCACCATCCCAGATCACACACTCAGCATCACCTGTGGCATCTGCAAGCACCATTCCATGCTGGAAGTAGCAAACCTAATACTTGTCGTTGGAGGCGATACTATGGCCCATGATGTACGCCAGAAGTTTCGCTGTCAGAAGTGTAAAGCCAAAGGCAACAACACGTATCAGATCGTCTACAGAGGCAACTCAGATGTTGTGATGGGTGGAGCTTCGGTTCGGTAGGTCGAAGTTAGGTTGTGCTACCGCTATACAAGATCGGGGGGGGGGACAAAAAGTGGTCACCCGTTTACAGTGATATGTCCTGCTCTCATCTTCTTTCTAAGAAAAGGCTCTGTGGCATCTATCTTAATTACCAACACGGTTTAACAGAATAATTATTTAAGTAACTAAGCGTGCGATATTTTTTGTTCTGCGAGCTACGGAGCACTTTATGTTTTAATTAACTTCAATAGTCATACCATCAAATGCGAGCTCGATACCATCAGGCAACTCAGAGTTTATTTTATCCAGCTCATAATCTGTACGCCCAGGAGCGTGATGAGTAATTAACATCTTTTCACAATTAACTTTATTAAAAAACTCGGCTCCTTGCTCTATTGAAGAATGGCCCCAGCCTTTTCTATCAATTATGTCTTTATCACTGAACATCCCGTCCCACAAAATAATATCGGAATTTTCACAAAAATCACAAAGTTTCGTCAGTTGCCAATGCTCGAATTCATTATCAGATAAGTACACAAACTTTTTATTTTCATGCGTGATGCTGTATCCAAATGATCTTCCAGGGTGGTTCATTTCCAAACTTTCGATCAAAATATTATCTTTATTATTTTCGACCAGTGCAAAAAAGTTTTGGAATTTTAAATTTTTTAATTTGTCCGTTAAATTCAAAGGAAAGTAGCTACCTGAAAAATACGTCTGAATTTTACTTCTGAGTTCTGTTGACTCATAAAGAGCGCTCGATAACTCAATATTACAGCTCGGATTAAAGATCTCGCTATTAAAACCCAGGCCTTGAATATGGTCGTGGTGAAGGTGGCTAAACAAAATAACTTTTTTGGAATCCTTTTGAAAGCTTACATTTTGAAAACCAGTTCCCGTATCTAAAATAATCTGTGTGTTACCAGCCCTGAGCTCATAGCATGATGTATACCCACCATATTTTATGAACTCTTTTGAACTTACGGCTATAGAGCCGCGACAGCCGTGTAGCGTAATTTTCATGTTTCCTTAAAACTTCCCAGACTTTTAAAAAGTAAGTATTTATCTTCGGAATTTCTTATAAAATTAGCATTCAGTTTAAAGCATAAAAAGTCAATTACATTATACTTGGTGTTATATAACATATTGATATTGATATTATTTCATTTGGGCCAAGGTCCTTAGTTAGGCATCAAGGGCCTGACATGAGTGAATTGCCTTGATGCCTGAAAACCTACGTTTAAAACCGTTTTCTAGACCACTTTATTATTCCGTGACGGGATGAGGAGTGTTTCATCGGTCATTGAATGGATGAGTGTGCGTTCTGGGGTCTCATAATTCATGTCTATGTTGTGATGATTGGCTAGGGCTATAACGTATAAAATCACACCACCTAGCTCTTCGATCATTTGTTAATCATTCATTGCGTGTGATCCTTGTTATCCTCTTGGATCATGTTCCATACGTATTTAGCTGCGGCTAGGAACTCTTCCTCATTGTATCCTAGGCTACCCCTTGAGATGATTGCTGTAGCTGCTAGGAGGTCATAGGTAATGTCCTGTATTTCCCTGTGGCCTTTGTAGTGCTGTGCTAGTGCT
>Ga0115001_10000298_pt1 | contig 36080 bp, 65 predicted proteins | sample ArcticOcean_MG_C_12_FD_89869 | JGI IMG/M metagenome (GOLD analysis project Ga0115001, IMG submission 89869) | Marine microbial communities from western Arctic Ocean - ArcticOcean_MG_CB8_130 | ecosystem: Environmental > Aquatic > Marine > Oceanic | place: Arctic Ocean: Canada Basin | collected... | reverse complement strand
TGACTAAATGATTCACTTACTGCTTGAAAAGGTCCTAAAAATGCGTCTTTCATATTTTCTAAAAACATTGGTAGATTACCCTCTTGTTTGCCTGTGTTTGCTGTGTCATTAGGATCTAACATTTCTGCTTTTTCAATTCTTTCAGCTTTAATTTGTTGTAGTTTTTGTGAATTTTCTTCTAATCTAACTCTTGTTGCCTTTTTCTCTGCGTTAGATAAATTTTCTTTTGTTTGTAAATTCTTTCTATCAAGTTTAATCTCTTTCTCTAGTGAGATAATAGTCTTGTCTTTCTTTTTTAATAATTTTTCTTCTTGTCTAATTTGTGCTCTAGTTAAGATTTCAACCTCTTTGGTATCTTTGTTAACACGTGCAATAATATTATTTTCTTTTAAATTTTGTACTCTCTTGTCTGACTCTATTGCCTTTTCTTCTCTTTTTTCTAACATGTCAGCCAAGTCTGTACTGTACTCTCTCAAATCTAAACCTAATGCTTGTACCATTCTCTCTAACTTTACAATGACATTATTAAAACTATTAATAGGACCTTTCTGTAGATCAACAGTTAAAGTTTCAATCATTTTAGGTACATTAGGAATAATAGACTTCGTAGCTGCCGATATAGACGAGCTCGCTCTTTCCATAATTTGATTGCCTAAATTTTCTATTGCAATTCTAGTTTTATCTGTGTCTTGGTTGTCTACTAATGGTAATGCCATAATACTATTTATATCTATTTCTTCGTTGAATTAACATATAACCCAAACCAGGCAGCGCCAGCACCTACTACAACAGATACAAGACCTGCTTGTGCATTATTTGGAGTTTCTAATAACATAAACCATTGTGCCACTTCATAGAACATATAAATGTACACTGATATGAACACTCTAGGGAATATTCTTAACTTATCAAACCAATAAGGGAAAGCTTCTGCAAAACTTATATTGCCATCGCCATCTAAATCTAACTTATTCTCTTTAATTTGTTTAATTTCTTTCTTTTTCATTTTATTTTCCTGCACTTTCTCTTTGTCTTCTTTCATTTTCCTCCTTAATATAGTTGATCAACATAGTAACGTATATATCACGTTCCCATGGTATCATCATTTCTATTTCACTAATGCTATACTTGTGATGTTGCATTAACGAAAAGTTAATTTCAAAGTAGGCCTCTAGGCTATTATGGGAGAGGCCAATCCGAAAAAATCTTGTAGACCGGTAAAGGTCACTGTACTCTTAACACCAGTAACAGGATTGGTTACCTCTTGCTCGTGTCTTAATCTAGGCATTGTATCAAAGAACTTTTTAATCTTCTCAAAAGAACCAGTTGGTAATTTCTCAAAGAAATCTTTCAATTCTTCTTTACTAGTATCTACACCAGGGTATATTTTCTCACCCTCATATATTTGATCAACACAGTTTAACATCATTTCAAATACAGTATCATAGTCTGCTGACATTGTATCTCCTTTGCCTAACATCTTTAAAGTAGGGTATTTAAGAACAACTCCTAATTGCCTTTGTTCATCAATAACTACTTTATTTGTGTGTTCATCGTCTACTTGTACCTCAACTTTAGATAAATCTATTTCAATATCTACATAAGTTTTCTTGTCGTCTGGACAAATTACTTTGAATTTTGAAACTTCACCTACTGACTTGGCTCTTATTTGTAAGAACATATATTCTATGTCAAACGTTGGTACATTATCCATGTCTAATTTATTAAATGTACATGCACCTAAAACATCTTTAGTTGCGTCTTGTATTTGTTTTTCTTCACCAGACTCTAATGCTATCAACATCATTTTTTCTTCTTTAACAAGAAACGGTCTGAATTTAATCTTTGTGTCTTGGGAAGGTAATGTCAACTCATATGTTGGTGTCTCTATTATTGGTAATGCCATAATATTATCCTTTTGTTATTATATATTTATTGGTGGTAGTTTAAATGGTGGGAACGCTCTACCGCCGGTAATTTTACCTAGTGGTACTCTACGTCTCAAATCATTCAACACGTCTCTACCTGCTCTTCTCAATTCCGGTGGTAGTTTACCTAATAAACCTCCCAATAAACCTGAATCTTGTTTAACTGTTGGTGTACTGAACTGTGATTGGCCTAGTTCAATGTTACCTGATTTATCTAAAAAGAAATTGATCCAGTTTGTAAATTTAAATGTAACAGAAAATGTCTGTACTTGATTCTCATCATGTGAATATTCAACCTTACTAATAGAAGTAGGTAAACACTCCATGAGCTGTACACCATATGTTATCTCGTCTCTCTCTTGTCTCGACTCAAATGAACCTAATTGATATATTCTCATATCAGTTACATAGTTCTTAAAGTAATTTAAGTTATAAGACTTGTTACTAAATGCTGCTGATTGCCATGCCTCAAAGTATGATCTCTCTCTTAAAAATTTGTCTGCATAAAATGTTGCTGTTATCTCTTGTGTCTTCATGTCATATGCCACGTTTCTAGGTGGAGCATTACCATGTCTAACTTCTTTTGTGACTATCTCTCTATCGGGCATTTCAATTGCACTACAAAATGCTTGAACACGTTTAGCATTTGCAATGTGCATAGCATTCATATCTTCGGCCGTGAAAAATGAGTCATACGTTTCATCGGTCATTGTAGAAGATACATTGCCTACACCACCATTGATGTCACCAGGTAGTGATTTAGGTAAATGAAACTCAACATAAAATCTTGCCTTTCTAGCAAAACCCTCTGCCTCGTTGACCATTGCCTGTACTCTACCCATTGTAGATTCAGGATTACCACCTTGTGTACGTTTTAATCTTGGATCGCCTGTTACGTTGTCTAGTGATCTATCTCTCGGTATACCGATACGAATATCGTAACCACCAATTCTTTTGCCGCCTCTTAAAATTGCCATTAATACGGTTTCCCTTTTTTAAATTGTGCAACTGGCAAATAAACTGCTAATGCAGCTTCATCATAATCTATTCTTAAAAAACTACTTCTAGTATGTGCCCATAAGTATTTTTTAATTGCACCTTTTGTTAAACTTATATTCTTTACTCTATTATAACTAACATCAAATCTATTCTTATCATCAATAGTGCCTCTTACGGCAAATCTTTGTAATTGTTGTAACAAAGTAAATCTCTGTGCTGGTGGTAGGTAATGAAAGTTAATACCTGCAAATCCACCTGGTATTGTCTCTATTGGTAGTACCAATGGAAACGTATCATAATATGGTAATGTCTTCTTGTATTTAGGGTCATAGAAAAACATATTTAATCTACCAACACTTGGTCGGCCAATTAGTTTTCCTTGATTCATCAACTTTCTAGATGTTACTCTATCTGCAATAGTTGATATTGCTTTTCTATACCATGAAGCAGACTTTGGTGTACCATCTGCCTTATCTACTAGTTTATCTAAAACACTTATTGCCATATACGGTATATTTATAACGAAAAAAGGGCGACTTTTGAGGGTCGCCCTTAAAGTATGCCTAACGGAGGGAATTGTTAGTTCTACTCGTCTTCAGCTAATTTACTAAAGTAGGATAACGTATCGTCATCGTCACTAGCTGCTGGAGTAGTAGGTATTTCACTCATACTCTGCACTTTGCCAGTAGGTGTAGCGGTTGGCGGGAGCTCTTCGCTATCTGCTGTCTTCGTGCTTCTTGTACCAGCAATTACCCTAATCAGTTTCTCTTTGAGTTCATCATAGGATTTAAAATTGTCGGGTGCCAAGAATGGTTTAAGAGCGTGTTGACTTGACCATAATGTTTTGATCGCCTCGTCACTTTCAGCAACACTTGTTACTGCCTCAAATTCTGACTTATCATAGTTCCAGTAACCATCAACTTTTCTGATTTTTAGTTTAAAGTTTGCACCTTTCCAAAAGTCAAATGGGTTAATTGGTTTCTCATCTTCAAATGCCGGTTGCATTGCTTCTGTAATCTTATCAAAAATCTTTTTACCAAATTTAAATAAGTGTACTTTGCCCTCGTATTCTGGATGTTTTGGGTCTGATACTACAAGAATATTTGCAAAATAAGAAAGTTTTCTTTTTCTTTTTCTAGCAATTTCTTTATCACTATCAACACCAGTGTTCCACAATCTTGTGTTTTCTTCGGACACAGGATCTTTTTGGTTCATTGTTGTTAATGAGTTCTCAATATACCAACCACCTTTATCTTGGAAAGCATGAGACCATACTCTCTGCCAAGGAAGTTCTTCTCCCTCTACAGCAGGTAAAAATCTTATCACTGCATAACCATTACCAGTTTTATCTAGTTCAGGCTTCCAAAATCTGTCGTCTTGATATTTGTTCTTGTTTGATTTATCCTCAGGATTGAGGTTTGTTTCAAGTGCTTTAGTTAATTTGTCAAAGCCACTTGATGATGATTTTAATGCTTCAAAATCCATATTCGTATTCTCCTTTTGTATATATTTTCGTATTATTATATTTGTGTTTCCTGTTTAATCGGAATCATTATTATTTATAACAGTTTTATGTGCTCTACCAGGTTTATTGACTCTATCTTCTCCCTCTGGCCACCTCATCTTAATTTTAAGTTGGCTACCATCTGTCTTCAGGATTGATATATCATGTCCGTTATCAACGGAGTTATCATAGTATCTTACATAGTCGTTAATAACAATATTCTGATCTTTCTTCTTCACTGTCATATGTTAATATAACACACTACCACTTAAATGGCAATGTTATCCTATTATTGTCTCCATGGTCTCGTAATCAATATAGAAGACATTTTTATGGTGTTCCCATTCTTTGATAGGTCTACTGATTGCGTCATGTCCTAGGTCTGCTTTTGGATTTACTTTATAGAAAGTCACGTTAGGGTTGTTTACTATCAATGACTTCCATTGTGTAATCCAATTATCAGTTGGCACTTGTTGTTGATCTTTTACACCATAATATTTACTGTCTTTGTACAAGTTGTTTATCTTGCCTTCTTTGTCGTTAGTTGCTAAATCATTACCAATCAAAAAGAGTTGTAAACTTTCTACTAGTTCACCACCGGCAACAGTTGATTGATTTTGTATTATGGCAATTGCACCAGCTGTAGCACCTGCACCAAATCCCCAATCTCTTGGTGTCATTACATCGTCAATAGATTGTTCTTTAGAGTTCATTGTACACCAACTAACATCTACGGCAGTATGGTTTACATTTTTATCTGTTATAGATTTATCTTTCTGTATTATCTTAACTGCACCAGATATATTAGAACCATGCATTACAAACTCTTGACAATCACCTTTCTCATTGGCGTTAATCATATTGTTCTCTTTGACCACTGCCATTTCTTGAGCAGATATAGAGGCACCAGCATTTATTACACTGTCGTATAACATAGAAGGCAATCTAGTCCAACCTCTTAAATATGTTTCGTTCTCTTGGCAGTAACCACTGTTATATATTTCATGTGAGATACCAGAATCAACTGCTATCAAAGCGTCTGGTGTAAATTCTCTATACAGTCCATTACAGCCATAAATTTTACCTTTGCCTTTTAATTTATTTAAATCGTATTCTTTACGACTTTCTCCGTTACCTATTACAAATGCGTTAGACATATAATTTCATTGTTCCTATTAGTAATACAAGGGCAAGGCACGTGTTCAATACTATTAATGCTCTGTCATGCCATAGAATACCTACCCATAACCAACCTAGAGTACCTATCAAACTAAAATATAGATCGCCAGTAGCATAAGAACCTGTTGATCTTAAACATACTGCCACTAGTATTAAGAAACAACTGACCCATTTTAAATACCATGAGAAGTCATGTAATGGTGTTATCTTCTTAATCATTGTAGGTTTTCTCACCTCTTGTTTTTTGATTTGTTTTAATTTTGAGATTTGTTTTTTAAGTTTAGCAATCTCATCTGCGTCTTCAAATAGTCCACTATTCGTCATCTTTTGTTTCTTTCATATCTTTTGAACCTATACTGTATGCAATATACAATATGATTATCGTTAATGTCACTCCTATAAAAAATAGGCCACCTAATCCCATTATAATGGTTTCATAAACATTGGTATCATTATGTTTGGATCTCTAAACACTTCGTCTTGAAGTTCTTTCACACTGATTGCCATGTATATGAGTAAGCCTAAAATGGCAATCTTATACGTTATATCTAATTTATTTAACACTTTTTCTATTACTCTCCTTATTTGTTACAAAGACTCTGACTAATCTTGATAGATCAACCTCTGTCTCTTTTAAGTTAGTAGGGTCTATAAACCTTACTATACAATCGTTGACCATCATTTTATCTAATGTATCGGCATTCATCACAATTGCACTTGCCGTATTCTTTCTCCAATCATGGGAGCTATATACTGATTGTGCCATTATGCTTCTTTCCTACTATCATTAAGAGGTAAATGATCTTTCTTCATTATAAAAGTAAAATGTTTCTTACACAAGTTTACTGGTATAATACTTAACTTACCCACCAATGTCTCTGGTTTATTGTGTATGAATTTAACGTCACACACTGTACATTTGTACTTCTTTAGCTTGTAGTTTAGTTTCTTTGTCGTCATGTTGTTTTCCCTTCCTTTTGTTGTTTACTTAATACCTTTTTTTAGAACATCGTATACAATCTTTTTCCAATTGTAGTGTTGATCTACAGAGTTAACCATTATGATTGTACCATTGTCCATATCAAGAGTTATCTGTTGACCACCATGTCCGTCCATTCCCCAAACAGTTCTATTTTTATCTATTCCAATGAAACCCATGTGAAACTGACCACCATATTGTTTAGTGATAGCACCGATTTGATATGGCTTATAACCATCGTGACCTTTGTTAACTTTATTGTCGTTAATAAATCTTAAATATTCACCAATACAAGAATCAGAGTTATAATCTTTTATGATTTGGTCTGCTATTCTTATATAATCGTGTGACTTAGCAAAGAAAGTAAATCTAGAGTTACCCTCTTTAAAGTCTGCTGACGACCAAGTAGTCTTTTGAAAACTAACTCTATCTTTAACACCAACATGATCTCTAAAGATTGAAGTTAAAAACTTCTCATAATCTTGAGCAGTATCAAACTTACTGATCATATAATTTACAGCAACGTGTGTTGCTAGAGCAGAGTAATTGTATTGGTTAGATTTCTTTTTAGAACCTTTAAAAAACATGTTCATAGTTCTTGCAATACTTGTTTTCTGTATAGTATTGTCTGCCTTACCAAAGATAGCACCATCAGAGCTCTTTTTAAACTGACCATATTTGTATTCACCTACAAAGTTATGATCACCTGCTGTCATGTTTAATATTTGTAACAAAGTATTATCGGCATATAGTGTATCATTTAAAACGTCCCAATCTGCAACTGATTGACTTACACTACCAATATAACCTTGACAAACTGCGTGACCAACAACATAGGTAACTAAACTCTTACCCATAGAATTTGATCTTAACAGATTATCATTCTTTTTAAATTCTTTCGCACTATTACTTCCTTCATAGTTAGATTTGTCTACAACTATCTTACCATTTTGAAAGACTACAACATTAACCAAAGCAGTTTTCTTGTTGTTAGCTAATTGTTTATCAATTAATTTTGTATAATCGTTTTCTTGTATAAGTTCAGTTTCTAATTTCTTGTAATTTTCTGAACCATCTGAACCATAGTTGTACAATTTATACATTTGTTCAAACGATTTATGGTGTGCATTAGCAATGCTAGATAAACCAAACCATAATAGTATGTTAAGTGTGATAATAAACGTTAAGTATTTTTTCATAGTGTTTTCCTTTTTGTTATTTGTCATATTATTGGTATATAATAACATAAAAACATGCAAAAGGCAAGTAATTAATATGAGAACATTTAGTGAACAAACACGTCCTTTAACGTTAATTTAGTCTCGGTTTCGTTGAATTTGATGAAGTTTTTGTGTTTTTTAAGTCTTTTGGAGTATATGGGCCATACAAATGTCTCTGTAATTTGTTTATCCCATCGGTTTACAAAACCTAAATGATGATTTAGAATCACCATAGTCTGAAAGGTTATTCTTTTTGAGAGAAGAAGTTTAAACAGGCGTGGATGCTGGCCTCCAGTAATAGATAGACCATCATCAAAAGAAATACCACGATTAGCAAAGGCCATATCAATAATTTTGCAATCAGTTCTAAAATGGTAATTAACACTATCTGAATATTTTCGGTAATTAAGGTAAATAGTTTTGCCATCTTTTTCTAATAAGTTTCCGACCCATTGTTTATCGTTGTCTAGAAAGTTAGCAACGAAGAAGTCTATTATCTCATATTTATCATATTGTTTACTTAGCTTGTGAAAGAAGTATCTATCATTTCTCTTTGTAAATGTATCTAGTTTACAATTGACCTTGCCACTATAGCTATGAAAATCATACTTGTCTGTTGTGAAGTGTAATTTTATTGCTAGATAAGTTTTAAATACGTCAAATCCGTCATGCATTATTATACCGGTAGCGACCCTTGTTTTGGTATATTTAATAGTTTTAAATTGATCGCTTCAACCTTTAATTTCTCTTTGATTTGTTTATTGATAAATGAATTAACTTTACCTGGATCTAAATCTTTTTCTTCACATAAATGTATTATAGCATCCATATAAGACAATTTCTCTTTCTTAACGGCAGTTTCTATCTCTTGTGAGAAAGTCTTGGAGTTCATTTTAATCATTATTTTCCTTTGTTAAACTTGTTCTATTAAATGTATGTACTAGTATACAAGTTTGTTCGCCTGATGGTATATCTATTGTATAGATTTTCTGGTCTTCCATCTTAAACTCTGTGACCATCATAACAGGATCTCCAGTTGCTTCTGCACCTGCTCTACCTAAACTTGCTGTCTCTGGTATAAAACCTTTAGAGGCAATAAATTCATAAACGTAAGTAGGTTCACCACATATCACAGGCACGGTGCCTCCAGCCAAGTTCGGGTTGTCCATGTAACTATGCTCGTCTGCTTTTGCTGATTTAAAACCTAGTGATAGAATTAATAGAGTAAACATAACTATCGCCAAAGCGATTAGTATATTCTTTAAACTCCCCATTAAACTACCTTAATTTTATTCTTATTCATTTCTTCATAATGTTTATAGAAACCTTGTATAGCAAGGCCTAGTTTTTCTTCATATGGTTTTCTTTCTTTAACAAAAGGCACCATTGAACCATCTTCGCCAGCAATTAATATTACTAACTGATTAATTTCAGTACCATATAGTTCTTCATACATCATCGCATAGGCACATGTTTGTAAGAAGTAATTCTCAATCCAAGACTCTTGTCTTTCTTTGTTAGCAGTCTTAAAATCAATTACTGATAGTTTACCATTATACTCTGCAATACAGTCCACTTGTCCAGCAATTGTTAACTTCTTACTGTACATGATTGTCTCTAAAGCATGTATGTTATTGATCTGATCTACGTATGGTTTAATTAGTCTGAACATACCTAGAGGTAACACACTTCTCTCACTCGGTGTTTCACCTTTCATGTATTGTTCAATCAAGTTGTGAGTTGCTGTACCACGTTTGGCTGCTCTTCTCATTTCCCAATTAGCAACGTCTTCACCAATACTGTCTCTCCACTTTTGTAGTTCTTTGCTCTTTGAAATACCAAGTACTGTTGTTATTGAAGGATAGTGTTTACCATCTATTTCGTAAAATCTGAATCCATCTATTTTCTTACCCTTTGTTTTCGGCAAAGGTGTTTCGTCTAGTTTCTTAAATGTAAATTTGCTCATAATATAATTATCCTATCACTTTATTGTTAATTTGTCAACCCTTATTTACTTCGTCTAATGCCCATTGTCTTTCCTGACACCACCAACAGGTATTACCACAACCACCAGGTACAATACAAGAGGCTGTCATATCTAATAGATCGGTAATGTCGTGATCATTGTATGCTTGTATTATAAATCTCTTATCAACTGTCTTATATGGTGCTAGATCATCTTCTTGTCTCTCTAGTTCTTCCCAATATAGACCACCAGGTAACCTTACTAGTTCCTCTGGATGACCTTGTGTCATTTTAAATGAATTTTGTACATCTTTAGGAGGACCCATTGATATGCCATGAATAGTATAATCAACTATCTTTTCTTCTAACATAATTGACATTGGTTTAATGTAAGTATGTTTTGATGGAGCTTCGCCACCCTCTGTATCAAACACCACAGATAACGGCCAGTTGATTGTTACAAATGGAAATTTGTTTCTAATGTAATATATGATTTTAGGTATCTGTTTACCATCACCAGGTGCCCATAGGTCAAGACCATTGTATGGTTGTATTGTAATATTTAAGTCTTGTTCTTGTATTGTATTTGCTATGAGATAACACAATAAGGTACTATCAGCGCCACCTGACATGGCAACTGCAATAGTTTTGTTTTTAAACTTACTATCTTCTAGTACCTTTATTGTTCCAAATTCATTCTCATACTTCATAATTTAAATGCCTTTTTTGGCGTACATGTCGTTTAGTTCGTCACGTGTTTTCTTATGTTCATCGTTAATCGGTGTGGGCGTTCAAGTAGATAGTGCTTTAATTCTATCTCTTAATCTCTCTGCTCTAACACCAACTTGTTTTGCCCAACGGCTGTCCATCATTTCAACGGCTGCTGTTGACCAATTGCCATCATTTACGGCTGCTACAAACTTCTTAAACTTTGATAGTCTTGGAGCACCCATATTGAAACACATATTTACAATTACCTCTTGTGCTTCATCTGGTAGTTTATCTAAATCAGAAAATACTTTTTTAGATTCTGTTACGTAAGTTTCTACATCGCTGTCAAATACTGCATTAACTCTTTCCTCTGAAACTGGATGACCTACTTTGGCACCATATTCCTCGTCTTTAGCAGTTACTAAATGACCAATTCCAAAAGTCTTGTAACCTAGATGGTCATCATAGACCTCATACTTAACTCCTTCGTCAATCTTTAGTTGTTCTCTTAACTTATTAATGTTCATTCTTATCCTCTTGTTAGTTTTAATATTTTCTCTATCTGTGCCTTAATAATAGGACCTCTGTTTGGCCAATGTATATAAGGTTCAGTTGTTTTGCTTAAGTTATATAAGAAAGGTAATATTACTTTTTCAATTTCTTTGAAAGTTGCTTTTGTATCTTCGTCTGATACTGCTTTTGTAATAGTATCTTTTTCTGCCACTATCTGCATAATTTCATTCATCATGGCTTTAATAGATGAAACATCTGATTTAACCTTTGATATTTCTAAAGTAGAATTTTCAATTGCTTTTGTATTAATCTTTGGTGTTTCTTCTTTAGGTGGAGTTGCTACTGCGGTCATACCCCAATCATCGGTCAAATCAAAACCTCTCATGTAGTCTGGTAAATCGTTACTCATTTATTTTCCTTTTGTTTTTGATTGCCTTTTTAGGTGTTTCTGTACAACTTGTTTAGTTGCAATTTCTTTTGCTGTTCTCTTGCCATATCGCTCTGCTAAGGGACTTGTCGGGTGGTTTTCTGCGATTCGTGACATGTTCTCTTTCCAGCCACCATCGTTTTTCATTGTTATGCCCATTACTCCAGCGGATATATTTAGTACCTGTGGTACCTGTACAATGTTCTTATTTTTCTTCATATATGTCTCCATTTCTGCAATGGTCATCATATCTGTATGTTCTTTTTTAGTTCTTTTGTTTCTAAACGTGTATATTGGCATTTGCAATTCCTATAATTCTATTGATTAACTCACCTAATCCATTTTGTCTTTGCATAGTAAGTAGTTCTTTGATACCTAACGGTGTAAAATCTTCTACAGTTAGACTAGCAACTTCTTCGGCTTTCTGACCATTAACTAAATTAGTTACCACTACGGCAGTGCCTTTAGTTATATGACTTTCACCATCAGCATGGTAACTCATAGTACCGTCTTTAAGGTTTTTAGTACCAGTAATCCATAGTTTGCTAGCACATCCATGAATTCTATTTGTCTCTGTCTTCAACCATTCTGGTAATGGTTTAATATCTTTTGCCTTGTCTATAAGATAGTGAAATCTATCATGTCCTTCTAACATCTTTATATCTGATCCTGCTTCTTTTATTAAATCTATTATCATTTGTTTTTAAAATATTTATTTAATCTATCTGGTTCGTCTCTATGTTTGTTATCTGGATCCATACTATCTTTTTTATCTGTTATAACTGGCCATTGTCTTGACCACTTATCGTTAAACTCAATCCACTTCTTGCCTTCTTCTTCCATGTCTGATAGTATTGCTCCTTCAGGACACTCTGGCTCACATACACCACAATCAATACATTCATCTGGATTGATCACTAACATGTTCTCTCCTTCATAGAAACAATCTACAGGACAGACCTCAACGCAATCAGTGTGTTTACACATGATACACTTATCATTAACACTGTATGCCACTATTATAAGTTTTTAAGTGATGATAATTTATCCTCAGCAGTTGCTAAGATTTCTAACTTCTTCTCAGCAGTTGCAACATAGTCAATATGTTCAGCAACACCAATAGGTTTTTCCATGAATAAATTAATGTCTGCTTTTGCTACTGCAATATCACCTTCTAATTTTTTAATCAGTGCTTCTTTTATCATTATTTTTCTCTCTCTTTTTTACGTATTTAAAAAAGTCTTTATCTAGAAAGTATTCAGCGATTGCATTTGCTGGTACTTGATCACTCTTTATGCATTCATAAAGATTAGAGTATTCACTTTTTTTTATTTTTTTTATCATTTAGTATTCTACCATAGTTTGGCCAACCAAATTTATCTGGTGACTCACCTACGTATCTCCAACGAATAACACCTGTGTTAGGGTTTCTTTCGTATATTTTTGCTTTTTCTTTTATCATCTTACCAAAATTTTAATTTCTTAACACCTTTTTTAATTGTTTTAGTAATCGTCTTTGTTACATTAACAACTGGTGTTGCAACTGCAACTATAGATTTTTTAGCTTTTAATTTTCTCTTTTTTGTCATTGTTCTCCTCTAACTCGTTGTCGGACAATTCACTTAATATTAGTCCTTCTATTAATATTTTCTTTTCTTCGTTAGTATATTCTCTAATTGTATTTATGTCCATATCCAATCGTCTTTCCTGTTATCTTCGTTAGCCTTATTCTTCTTTTTCTCGTTGTCTAGTCTCTCTTTTTTATTCTTTTTAGATTGTTTAAATGATTCAGCAAGTTCTTTATCTTGTTTCTCACCAAATATTTCTTCTTTCTTCATTCTTGGTGTCGTTCTATTCAGCCAAAACTGAGGATTACCTCTTTCGTATGCCTTTTCAAACATTTTTTTCGTCATCTTTAATTCCTTTCTCGTACCACTCTGGTATCACTGCTGGTGATTTCCATGTAGCAAATAATCTTTTTTTAGTTATATAATACAGTCTATAAGAACCAATCACATCACCAGGTATTTTACATTCATCTGGCATAGCAGGTGTTGGGTCTGTAGCAATCTTATTTATAGGTATATTTTTAGGTGTATGGGATAATACATCTTTTAATTTCTGAATAGTCATGTGGTCTTTCGTATGATTATATCTTAATTTAAATTCATCACCAAGAGCAATCATATGTTTATACAACCATACGTAGTGAATTATATTTGCCATAACCCACACTGTACTAGGGTGTCCTGTATGACATGCTTTGTATAGAGTAGTTTCAAATAAGTTATCTCTCATCAACCATCTTTTAATATTTCTATTGCCGTTTTTATTTCTTTGTAGATATTCTTCACCGTCTAGCATTCTATGAGCAGTAGATAACATTTGAGCAGACTCAATAATCATCTTACATACATGTTTATCACATGACATCTTAGCAGCTATAATAGGATCTTTATCTAGATAAAATATATTCATACTATCTCATTATATACGGACCAAACAAAATGGCAAGCAACATTGTTGGTACTACGATTGATAGTGGCCAAAACTCCCAAAAGTCTTTCCAACCAAAGTCTTCTTGTTTCTTTTGTTCTTTAAGACTTTTTTTAATCTCTCTCATTAAATTGTAAATAGGTTCGCCTTTTTGAAAGTTAGGAAATCCCATATCGTTTAACATACCAACTTGATTGTAAACTTCTTGTACTGTTTTCTTGTTTAGTTCTACTTTTATTTTCATATCTATATAATATATCACATCTGGCCTAAAAGGCAAGCGATTAGTGTATATTCCTCTGATATAAGTCACTTCTATTGAATTTAGTACACAATTTGGTAAATATACCAAACCAGAAGTCTTTAGACCACTCTGTAGTAGCACCTTTGGTTGCCTCCACAGCGTTGGTTATAAGTCTTTCTTGTTTTTCTGGAGTGTCACTGATTCGTTCTATGTATTGTCTCATCATATAATTATACCTCATTTATTTGTTTTTGTCAAGCCACTATTTACCTAAATTGGTGCCTTGTGATATTATTGTTCGTACTGCTGTAAAAGTAGGGTTATTCCAATCTAACGTCTTCTTACATTCTAGGTCTGATACACAGGTTGTCTTCATGCACCCACCCAAAGTCACGAGCAATAATATTAAAATACTAATTCTTATCATCTAAATTCACTATCTGGCTCAACTTTAGTTTAATCTCATCTGGATTATCACCAAGGTCTTTTACCAATCCTTTATATTTTTTTAAATTTCTGTTTGATTTCTGTAGCCTGTTTAATTTTCTCTGTAAGTCTACCTTTTTACCGGAAGTAATCAATTGTCTTTTCAGTCTCCACTGTCTCAATGATATGTTGGCAGCTATCAATAACAATACTGCTAATGGGTCAAATACGAATATTAGTATCAGTATAACAATCCTAACAGACTTGTCAAGATTATCTTTTGCATTTTCACCATATATTAACTCTGCAACGTACTTGATAGGACCAACCTCTGCCTCTATCTTATCTTGTGCTAGTGATAGTGTTGCTTTTTTATCTGACAACTCTTGTATCTTATCACTTGCATTTTCAATCGCATTGTTTAAGGCAGTTCTTTCTTCTTCTTGTTTCGCTCTTTCTTTTAAACCTCTAGTCACATACTCTTTGTCAATATAGACTTCTAATGCTTTATCTAATAGAGTTAAAGTCTTTTGTGATCTATCTATAACTACTTGTTGTCTTTCAATCTGATTGGTAATTTGTTCTAGTTTGATATTATTACCAGATGTAGGTTTAACTTGATCTAGGTGTGCCTTTGATAAGAAACCAAAGATACCCATAGATGTAATAAAGACTAATACTATAACTGCTATGAATAGATATGCCTTTAATAGTTTAGGTATATCACTCTGCCAATTATTGTACAACCATGAGGCTGCTACTAACTTACCCACTTCTAATGCCGTACCCATTGCAATAATAGGTGTTACTGCACCAGCAAATAGTGTTGCAAGACCTATGATAGAATAACCAGCGGCTATTACAGATATAGATATTGCACTCAAAAATGTTAGTATAATTAGGAACATATTAGTGTCTAAATTTTTCTCTTATTTTTTTGATTATTGATTTAACTTTCCATGAATAATCTTTATCACTGGCATATGCGTCTAGTGTGTCAACTAGGTCTAAACTATCTGCACCTAAAGCTAACTGAGCTCTATACTTTTCATATGCGTGGTGATTACTTAATGTATTTATATACCATAGTACACCATCACATTCATGTTGAAATACCTTAACTCCCCATTTTTTAGGATTATTTGATGGTAACATATGAGGTTCTCTTAAATCATATGTTCTAATACCAAATAGGTTCTTACCTTCTTTGGCAAATCTACTATCTCCCCAACCAGACTCTAAAGCTGCCTGTGCCAGTAGTAAATCTTTATCTACTCTATTCTTTGTAAGATTATAGAAATAGATATAAGTTAAACATTGGTTAACGTTGTCTATAAACTGTTGATTGTTTACATGTTCAAAGTCAGGTTTCTTTGGTAGATTACTATTTGCCTGTGCTTTATAAAAATGAAAAGAAACTGCACAAAATACAATAATAAATCCAACCATTAAGGTTCTAGATATTATTTTAAATGTTTTCAAATCTTCCTCGCTGTGTAATCGTAACCAGACCACTCTTGTCCTTCTTCATCTGTAAATTTAGGAAGTTTAACTTGATATAAAGATAGACCAGTTTTAAGTTTGGTAACTTTATCAAATATAACTTGTGCCTGTTTATCAGTGAAGTTATCATATACGTCTTTTGCCCAATTACCAGTGTAGTATACTCTACTTGTTCCTGATAAATTTGAAGGTTTTCCTAGTTCTTGTAGTTGTATTAATGCTTCACCAATTCTACCTTTAAGGTAAGGGTCAAGTTCTTTTACTTTTCTTCTCACTTTGTCGTTCATGTTATAAGTCCAATCCTATTTTGTTTAATTTAGAACGATAACTATAAAATAATTGATTATGGTTACCGGTGTCTCCTTCGTTGGCCATCTGATATAGATGAACCATTTCGTGTGCTAACGTACAAGCGAAATCTTTTTTGTTTTTATAATACGGTATCATATGAAGTTGGTACTCTCTAGCACCAGTTCTATCCCAATCGTAGGTTAATACTTGGCCGTATATTTTCTCTGTTTTGTGTCTAAGCTGTTTAATAAGAACTTTGTTAAAAGGGGAAAGTTTGTTATCAAAGACTAGTTCGTTTATCATAGTAAAATACATTTTTATATCTTTGTAAGTTGTTTTGTATTTCTTGTCAACTTTAGATATATCTTCTTTAATGATAGATTTAACTTTCTTTATTTTGTGTAGTTTTGTTGATTTTCTTAATGCCATATTTCCTTATTAAGTTAATCATTATATACAATCTTTATCAACCGCTTTTGTGTCTTTTAATAGTTCACATTTATACTTCTTGTCTGCTTGTAATCTTAAATCTGTCATAACAGAATCTAAAATTGATGGTAAATACTTTTGAAGTACACTTACCATTTCTAAAGCGTAAAGGTGACCAAGTTTCTGTAGTTCAGATTCTAATATAGCTTGATTGTCTATAGATGTACCCTTAATCGTCTCCGATATAACGTGACCAATAACTGCCGTGTTATAATCGTCTGCCTTAGCAAGTGATGATAGAGCATTCCATAATACAATGTTTACTATCGCAACCGTAATTAACAACTTTTTCATAATATATCCTTTTGTTCTTATTAATATATTTAGGATACCACAGTTTGGTATAGAAGTCAAGCGAAAAGTTTTTTAGAAAAGCGAGTAAAATGAGGGTTTTTAGAGGGTACTTTGTGTCGCACCCTCTAAAACGTGAGGTTTTTAGTTGTTTTTAGTAAATTTATCTGACCAATTAAATGCTTCTTTAACTAGGTTTTCAGTTAAACCTTTGTATGTTTTGTTTAGGTCTTTGTTCTTAATGCCTAATAATACATCTGCGTCTTTGTTGTGTAATGATTCTAATAGTCCAAGAAACATTTTCTCTTTTTGCAAAGAATTAGTTACCGGATCTGCACCTTTAACAAAGTGCCATAGTTTTTTACTTGCATAGAATAGACTAGTATGTTCAGTCCCTTCAGGTGCTTCGTTTCTCATAAACGGTGGATTACCAGATGGCATATCAAATGTGATTGCCGGATCAAATGCAGCTTTGAGTAATTGTCTCATGGCAGCTGTATCGTTCTTTTTTAATATTCTTAATTTGTCTTCTTTGTTTTTAGCGTTGTTGATCAGCGTAAAAATTTCATGTACAGTTTGTTCTCCTGAACCTGATGTTCTCTGAGCCGCCATCATTGCTTTGTTTACTGGTGGTAATTGTGGCATAATTTATTCTCCATATATATGTTGTTAAAAATCACTTGTACTTTCAATTAATGATTTCAATTTATTATCAATAAAGTAATTCAACAGGAGCGACCTATCTTTTACTTTATAATTTCTGTAAGTATTTATAATCGTTTTTTCTACGTCTTTCGGTATCTGTGATAGATCAATCAAAGTCTTGTTTCTTATATAATTCTTCTTAATATCTGGATCTATCATGGCATTCTTCTCTATATTTCTAAACTCTTCCAATCTTTTCTTATTGATAGGTTTTTGTCTCTCGTCTCTTAAAAATATATCGTCATCACTTAATACATTTGGTACACCATCTGATCTATCGCCTTTGATAATTTGTTCGTGTAAGAATTGTATAGGGTCTACTTGCTCACCAATAAAACCTTTAAGAATTGGACTAAATTGGTAAACGTCTCCGTAATGGTGTAACTGTATAAAGTCTTTGTCACCTGATACGATTAAGTATTTGTCTTCTTCTCTCAATTTTATAAGACTAGCGATAATATCGTCAGCCTCTGTATTATCTACATGCATAACTACGTATGGAAAGTTATCAATCAATTCTTGTTTGATCTCCATCATAATTTTGAATATGTTATCCCAATCAGTATCAGAATCTACTCTTCCTTTTCTTCTACTATGTTTGTAGTTAGGAAATATAGTTCTTCTCCATGGATTGGCAGCGTCTGAACATAGTACCATTGTACCATATTCTTCTCTAAACTTTAGATTAAAACCACGTAATGAATTTAATACCATTTGTCTTACCATTTCTAAATTAGGCTTAACATCTGCTTTGCCTCTGGTCTGCACCATTAGGTTTGAAATTAGTACTTGATTTAAATCTACGAGTATCATTTAATTATATTCACTCCAATGCTTGTCTTTAGGTGTTACTTTACCTTTAATCTTTGCTCTTATTCTACTTCTTAATACTGAAATTCTATACTTGATACCATCAATAGTTGTCCACATCCAGCCACAATCATGTGGTTCTATTTGTTTCTTAAACCATTTATTGGTTTCTTGTAATGTCTTAATTTGAGTTTGTAATTGTTTTACTGTTGACATCTGGTTTCCTGGTTGAGTTAGGTAGGTGGCGATTGCTCGCCACCATACACAATGTTCTAGTTTTTGTAAGCGAATGGTGTTCCGTACAGTTTAGTAATACCAGCAGCTATGATAGCTTTAGTTGGTGAACCGATTCTGTATGAAGTTCCTTTTGTTGACTTGTTGATATAGATCATATTACCTTGTGATCTTAATTTATCAACCATCGCTCTTGGCGACATAAGGTCAAACTTGTTTCTTAATACTGTCCAAGATACAGCTTCACCTTTGTTCAAAAGATTTAATACCTTTTGAGTTTTGCTTAGGGCTTTTCTGCCTCTTAAAGCGTTTTTAATTGATTTAAACATTTTGTTTAACTCTCCTTTTATTGTTATTAAATGCTATTTTACAACCTGCTGAGGCGATTACCGGAGTAATTTTGTTAGAAAGACTATTTGTCATCATCGTTACCAAGGTCCTCATCACTTTCAAAGAAAGTGCCGGCACCATTTGTTAGATCATCTAGTTCTTCTTTAATTTCTTTATTAAATGGTCTTGTAGGTTTAAGTGTTTCCATAACTCTACTGTAATCAATTGTTGCTGATCTGTGGCCATTTTTCATTTGTTTTACTTGTACTATTTTATCTATAAGAGAGTGTGATGTATGTTTCATACCAAAGTCTCTGTATATTAAACCTCTTAATGAGTCAACCACCATTGCTAAGTCTTTTGTAAAGGTGATCTTATCTGTTTTGATTGCAATGTCTAAAAAACTGTTTATTAAATTCATAACTATATTATCTACAGACGATTCAACAAATGCTTTCGTCTGAGCATGTTTAATTTTATCATTAGCTTCAGTTTGTTTCTTTACAAAGTCTAGACTAGGTTCAGTTGTGCCACCAAGATTTCTTACGATCTTATTAGAAGGAAACTGTATAATATTATCCTTTTCATCAACCACTATAAAACTTTGCCCTCAAAATTAATCTTGCCTTCTTCTACAAAAAACTCTAGTAGTTGATTGTATCCACCGACTAGTTCATCGTCTATTTTAACTTGTGGCATTGATTTAACTTTTTTACCAATGTCCTCTAACATAACATCTAAAGACGCAAAGTCTTCCATCTTACGTTCTTCGTATTCAAGGCCAAGATTTTTTACAAGTTCTTTGGCCTTGGTACAGAATTGACAGTTATTTTTACTGTATATTACTATTTTCATTTTCTGTTTTCATTAAGTTATCATAAGCGATGTTTGCTTTTTTCTTAACATTATATGAATCCACAGCTTCTTCAATTGTGAAGTTATACATTTTATTGTATTCGCCCATTGGTAATCTTAAACCAATCCAAGCTCTGTAGTATCCATTTTTAGTTATAGTTACATCTTTAGCAAAGATTTCATAACCTCTAACAGGTGTCTCTTTAATTAAGTTTACTATTGTAGACTCAACCTCTGATACTGTTGTTTTGTTATTATTCTTTCCTAGTTCAGTAATAAACTGCTTACTAGACTTATTCATTTCGCCTTTGATAATGTCGGCTAATTCTGCTTTCGCAATCATCATACCTTTTTCTATTGCTAGATTAAGGTCTGGTGATACGGCAGTACCAACACCAAAGATACACATTTTATCTTTGTCTTTACCAAATTTAGGTGTATCACATGCTTTACTTTCTTTAAAGTCAGCCATGTACCACTTTGGCACTTCATTAAGGACTTTGCCTTTCTCGGACTTCATATTGTAAGTTGCTGAACAGTTAGCCATTAATAGGCCTGCTACTGCAATTCCAATAAGTTTACTTACTTTGTTTTTCATCATATATTATTTACCTCACTTTTTATATAATACACTAATTGACCTGCTTTGTCAAGTCCCATTTGAATATAGTCCAGGAACTCACTTCCAGACAATCCAGTGATTATTACAAATAAAAGTGATAGTATGATTAGATTTTTAATCATATTATTGTACCTTCCATTCACCGTCCTTGTTAAGACACGTCTTTCCGAACGACTTAAACACGTGTTTTGGTCTACTATAGACTCTACAGTACTCTGGAGCAGATATATCTCTATAGTAAAACTGAGCAAACAGTTCCCAATAACTTGGGCCATCTACTTTTTTTCTACCATCAGCACACTCCAACGTCTCTTGTTTTTCAACTGTATTGTCGGTTGTTTTGATAGTAATTTTGACATAACAATATTGATCAGCTGCATTTTTTGGTTCTATTGTAGTGATCTTGTTATAATAAACTTTGTCTTTCTCTTTCTCAACTCTTTCAATTTTGTCTAATACTTCAATAGTCTTATTAACGGTATCCGATACCTCAACATTTTTTACAGGTACAACTAGACCAGATAGATCACCATTCTCACCATGACCATGGTCTGCTTTGGCACTTACTGTAAGTATCATTAATATTACTAAAAATTTATTCATTGCACCTTTAATTTCTTTAACGTATCATTAACTTCAAAAAGTTCATCTTCAAGTTGGTGTACTTTTGTTTCGTCTCTGCCTTGATAATGATCCATTTGTTCTATAATTTGTTTCTTTTCTTCTTTTAATCTATTCACTGTAGGATTATCGCTCATATTTACCCTTATCGTTGGAAACTAATTTACACTGTAGTTGTACGTCTTCTATCATTGCATTCACTTCAGCGTCTCTTTCAGGAGTTTTAGGTTGATTGTACTTTGTATCATATAATCTATCACTCACTTTTTTTATTCCATCAATCTTTTTACAAAGATCACTTATTCTATGTATCATATTATTTACTCACCATTTCTACCCAACGACCATCTGGCAACTGACAAGCAGTACCAAAGACAACCGAACGGTTAACACCACCAACACCAATTAGTGGCCATTGACTTGTTATATCTACAGTGGCGTCATAATCTTTACACTTAAAAGGACCCTCTAGGTATGATTTAGTAACTTTTATAATACCTGAATTACCTGTTTTTTTATTGTACCAATTTGTATAAGATGAACCACTAGGACCATTATTTAAATGATCTACGAATACAGCATTGTGTACATCGTAATCTGAATTATACATAATTTCTGCACCAGCAAATGCACCAACAACAGCACAACCGGCTATCATATATGGGTCTTGCACACCAAGGTTTATACATGCACCAGTGGTTGTGGTTGAACCTAACACAGCACCAACTTGCGATCTATTCGTGTTGGCACAATTTGTTAGGGTTAACCCGAGTAAAATTATAAGTATAAGTCTCATCATTTATTGTTTTTTAGCAAATAACAATTTAATTTTGTTAATAGTATTACTTAACTGCTCTTTGCCCTCTGCCCAACTCTTAGCTTGGTATTCTTTTGTCTTTACAATTTCGTTAGACAAATGATTTGTAACTTTAGTTGCAATATCTTCGCTTTTGGCCATTGTCATTGTCATTAAGACAGCAATGGTTAACATCATCATAGTTTTCATATTTTACGTCCCATAGTTTTGAAATCGGAAGAATCTACAACCTGATATGTTCCCTTATTGTAACCGATCCCTATTGTTTTACCAGCAGGCAATGTAACTTTTGGTAAACTACGTTTACAAGTACTGCCTGAAATATTATCACTTGTTGGTAGAGAGTTCATTTTCTGACCATTAATATCTAAAGTATAATCAGGCATAGTTTTTACACCTTTGATTAACTTTAGATTCACAGGTCTGTATCTCTCTCTAATTTTTTTCACTATTCTTCTTTGTTAATGTTAATTTCAAGTTCTTGTGACTCTAGTGATTTCTTCATTGCATAAGTCATGCCGAAGCCGACTTGATAAAAAGTATCTCTCGGATTGACAGTTCTATATGCATTTTCTAAAGCGTCAAAGTTAACACTAACGTTCTCATAATAATGAGGGTTAGACTTCTTCAACTCTTTATGTTCTACACAGAATTTAAGTCTGTTAGTAAAGTAGTCATTTTCTTGTTCATCTAGTGTTTCAAGTTTAGACAGTTTAACGTCTTTTACTTTTGCGTCTGCAAACTCTTTGTATAAGTTTTCTTTGTCGTATCTGAAAGTTGCACTCATATAGTATATCCTTTTGTTATGTTAATAGTCTTTATCCTACCACAATTCTTCTTAAAAGTCAAGCCATTAAAAAGCGTGATAAACATTGACTTTCCTGCGTCTAGGACAGTCCTGGACGCCTTAAAATCAATGATTCGTACTCTATTCACCATTGAAACTGAACGATCCCATTGGTAAACCATTGTCTTTTTTGTATTCTTCACTATTCAAGTATTTGTCAACTGCTTCTATATCAGTTTCATACTCTTTGATCTTGTCATCAATCAAATCCATAGTGGTTGAATCAGTTCCTTCACCTAACGATACCTTAATCTCTTTTAGATCGTTAAGTGGTCTGAATAAGTCGTGTATTGCCATATTATTTACCTCTCATTTCTTCAGCGTTAATATTAATCATTGTGTCAACCTCATCTGGTATGTACACCTCGTCTGCCATTGAGTTAACCTCAACGTCTCCGTTTTCTTCAGCATACTCATCATCTGTATATGATACTTTACCAACATACTCAATATCTCCTGATTCACTATAGTTAGCGTCAACCATATATGTTTCAACGCCGTCTTTTTGTTCAGTGATCTCATGGTTTATTTGAGAGTGGTCTATACCATTGTCGCCAAGTTTAGTTTCAGCAGCTTCTTTATTATCTGCCAACACATCTTGCTCTATGCAAAGTGTGTAATAGGTCTTTTTTCTATAAAGATTTTTACCTAAATCTTCTTTCATTACCATTACATTTGTATCTATTGTCATTAGTGTTCTCCTTTTAATTATACTGGCGTTATTGGGTCTTTAAGTTTAGCCATTTGTTCAACTCTAGTATCTGATTCTAAAAAACCATCTACTGACCATTCTTCATCTTTAGCGTCTTCACTACTCATTAATAAAACTATGTAGTGTATTGCCTTTAATAAATCTTTTCTATTCTTACCGTCTTTCTTACCATATCTACAAAGATATTTAATTGCATTAGCCTGGCAGAAATCCTTATCAATCTTTAATTGTCTTAACATATCTTGTACTTGAAAACCATCTTTAGTTGTACTATAGTGTTGGCCATAAGTTGAACTAATATAATCTCCTATTTCTTTTACTATCTTATCTTCACCGTATTTCATTAACTTGCTCTCCTATTTAAATTTTTATGACTAAATGATTCTGTAATCTCTGGTGCATAATCTTTTTTAAAGAATTGTCTGCCATTATATAATTGACCATAATCATTAAACAATGAATTGTCACCTGTAGCAATCTCACCAAACGCTTCTTCATAAGTTGTATAGTAATCATTACCATGCATTATCTTAACTTTGGTACCACCAACAAAGTTGGTTGCTGATTCATTGTAATTTTTATCACAATATTTTTTAATCTTATCTTTAAACTTCATTAGTGTATTAACATGTGCCATAGATACGTTTCTAAAGATAGTTGAATATGAGAAGAAGAAATCTCCACCGTCATCACTATCTTGGTATTCTCTACCATAAACTAAATGAATTGTATTATTCTTGTTTAACATTAAGCTGCCTCCAACATACTCATTGATACTCTATAAATTCTACCGTTTAGGTCAACTAAACATTTTGTAGACATTATCTTTGTAACAACACCAAGAGTTTTTTTAGTCTTTTGTACTACGTTAACTTGCATACCAATTTTAAATTCTCTTTTGATCTTGTTTTGTACAAGGGTGTCAATCAACACTTTTGTATCTTGTAATTGAGTAATTGATAACTCGTTTAAGTCTTTTATAGTAATCATTATTTGATCTCCTGTGTTATTACTTCTTCAACATTATCTGAATCAATACCAACCATTGATAAGTTGTCTAATTCTAATATTTTCATTTTACAAGTATCAAAGTCTATTAAGTCTTCTTTTAGATTTTTGATAATTTTATCAACAGCATTTTCTACTGAAGTTTCAATGTATTGTTTTATTTTTGACATAGTGTTTTTCCTTTGTTAGTGTTTATATTATTAATCCTATCATAAAAAGATACGTTTGGCAACAAGTCTTTTGTAGTGTTTGTTTTTATTACCATCTTTTTTGTTTTCATATCATTATCCTATCATACTGACCAAGGAAGTCAAGCGTTATTTTTTTGTTGTGGGATAAGGGTTATTGGCGTAGAGTGTTCTGGTATTGTTCTATTTCCAGTTGGAAAGCACCCATTCTTGCGATGATTCGTGTGGATTAGGTTGGCCATGAAATACACATACCTTGGTATTAGGTCTTTTATCAAAGGTCATCTGCGATTTATCAATTCTTGGATTAACTCTATCGTACCATTTATATGAGAAAGTCCACTCATCTGGCATTACCTTGGTATATGGTGTTTTCTTCATAAAATGACTTATTACATTTTGATCACCATGGTTTCTTAACATATTGTTTTCATCTTCTTTAAATGACTTCCATACATAATCTGCTGTTTTGTTGTTGAATTTCATTATACTTGAATTGTATACAGTGCTATTAGGATTGAAATCATTAATAACACCAAAGGTATCATCATCACCAAATGTTGCTAGTTCATCTATGTTATCTAGTATCACTACATCTAAATCAAAGTATAAACAATTACCTTTTAAGTCAGCCTCTGGACTGAATAGTGTTAGTTTGTTCCACCACCCATCGTAATTCGTAAAAGGAAGTCTTCTGGTCTGGTAATTCGGTATCTGGTTATTCCTAAAATCAACTTTTTCGTGAGCAAAGGTCTGTGAAGGGTGATCGGTGTAAACTATAAAGTTAAATGGTATAGAAAGGTTTCTTTTTACCATATTATATAGTTTACTTACATAGTTAGGACTATACTTGTTTCCCCAATATACACAAACTATATTAACCATTATAATGTTTTAAAAATTCCTCTGCTAATTTCTCGTGACCTTGTTTATTAGGGTGTACATCTTCATCTGATATTTTATCTTGTCTTTTTAAACAATCACTCAATGTCCATGATTTTTGATTCCAATATGTGTTATTTATTACACAACCTGGCCAACCTAAAAAATTTGTATTCATCAACTCATTGTAACCTGTAGCAGCCAGGCATTCTTTCATTTCAGTTTCCCAATATTGTCTATCTTTACCTAACTCATCTATTTTAAAATGTACATATGCTCTCCATAAAGATATCATTTGAAATTGTACATATGGTAATTTAAGTTGTTTGCATAAATTTTGATATGCATATTGATATCTTACAGATTTTAAAAGCCAATAGTAAAGATCGCCTTTATTGTCCCAATTTGTATTTGTCCATTGATCTCTTTTTTCTTCTTTAGTTACATATCTTCTTTGTGACCAATCTCGTCTATGACCTTGTGACCAAGCAGCTACCACTAAACCTATATCAGTTTTAATATCATCAGGTAGAAAGTATTCATATTTTTTACCACGATAATCTAATCTTTCAAAATTTAATTTTAATTTTACTTTAGAAGATGGTTGAGTTAAATAATCTGATATACTACTATAGACTCTTTCATTACCTGCTCCACTTATTGCTAAGTTTACACAATCCATATCTAGTTCTTTTGCAACTAGTTCAGGCCATTTAGGCCATGAAGTATCCATTTCTGGGTGAAAAGTTGAACGCATATTAGGATCCGTAAAACTACAACCACTAACTAATAATATCTTTTTCATATTACAAATATTTTATCTGATTGTTTACTCATTACTTTGTATGCTGTACCATCTGCCATTTCCTTTATAGTAAACTGATTGTTTGCTAATAGTTTTAACCACTCATTTACATTATTATCTGTAGGTCTTAATGGGTCATTTATAAACTGTATAAATCTTGTTGAAACTGGCCATGCAACATTTCTACCATCTGTAACTACAGGTACACCGTTCATTACTGCGTCTATAGCTGATAAACTCATATTGGTTACTAGACAGTGACAATCGTCTAGATCGTCTCTTATGTCTCTGTTCCACCATTCATTTTTAGGTCTAGGTTTAAGTCTAACTCTTATCTCTCTTTTAGTATATTTTTCTATCTCTTTTGTTATAGATTCTATCCACTCTCCTTGAGTCGTGCCATTGTGTTTGTACGTTACTGTTTCGGAAGAAGGACATAAAAGTATATGGTCTCCTTCTCCTTGTTTCCAACCATCAAAGGTTACATTGATACCTTTACTATCTAAATCTTTTAATCTCTCTGCACCACCTCTTTTTGATCCTGTTAACGTGTGTATATTTCCTTTTACAATTCTAAAGTAAGTCTTATCTACATCATGTATTTTAGGTATAGGATACCTTGTAATTTGTTCAGTTAAATAACCAACATCAACATAATACCAATCTATTTTATTCTTTTCTAGTTCTATAATCTTTTGTACATTTGATTCCCCTAATCCCCAGAAAAAATGTGTATCGTATATGCCTTCTTGTTTCCAACCTTTCTCAATAGCAGGCCAAATCTCGTGGGATAGACAATCTACCATTTGCATTTTGTGTGTAAAAATCATTTGTCAACCTCTGTCATGCTATTATATAGTTCGTGCCATTCATTTGAATAGTCTTGTTCTTTAAACTCTTTATACCAAGGACCACCTAATGTCCAATGTACGTTCTTTGCTGTTTCATTATAACCATACTCACCTACTAACCAATTCCACTCTAATGGTAGTTGACCTATCATATATTCTCTTTCTAACCATTTAAACTGATGGAGATCAAGACCACTTGCTGTGTTAACATATTCAGGTGTTAGTTTTGTACATTGTGAGTTGTTGAAAAGCATTACACTAGACCAATTCTTTTTAGGAAATTGCTGGTTTTTTGCACCTCTAAATTTTATATCTTGTTTAGGTTTATAATTATGTTGACTACACATAACAGAATATTTAAACGTAGCCTGATTATATAACTCTGCAATATCTGATCGTAACATCATATCACAATCCATAAAGATAGACCACCCTCTATAGTTTGATAGATAAGGTACTAGAAATCTACTAAATGCAAAGTCTGTTGATTGATTAGATTGTTTTTCTCTTGTGAATTGTGGTAAATTATTTAAACTTAATGGTGTTATACTTACAGGTACACTAGAGTGTCTTCTAATACTTTCAGATAGTGTGTGATAGGCAATTTTCTCTCCCTCATCATACCCTATAAAGATATTAATCATAGACTACTTTCTTTACTTTTACCTGTTTTTTTTCTGGCACCTTTTGTGTGATCGTAAACTCTACCTAATATAGACCTGGCTTGTACATGACCTACTCTGCCGTCACCTATACTATGATTTAAAACACCATACTTTTCTTCTAAATTTTTTCTAACTACGTCAAATATCCATGAGTCATGTTGTTGTTCTTCTTTAAATAGTAATTCGTCATCATACATCTTTCTCATATCATAAGCAAATTGTTTTATAAATGGGTGTTTCATATTAAAGAAAATGAAACCACATTCGCTATATTCAGTTGGTCTACCAAGATAGGATATCATGTGGCCTTCTTTGTATATGTTCTTTTCAATCCATTTAGCGTCAATCTTTTTATAGAATACACTGTCTGCGTCTATAAAGATAATACCGTCATAACCTTTAGTTGTTAAGATTGATTGTGTGTATGCATATACTTTGTAAGAAAAACGTACTGCGTCTTTTCTATAGTCTAATGGAATATCTACTTTGTTTCTAGCTACAAATTTTTTAAAAGAAGGTATATCATATAGGTCTTCGTCATCAAATATTTCTAGATCAAATGGCCAATTATATGTCTTTTGAAATCTATGAGCATACTCTTTAAATAACTTATCGTTCCATGTACTAATTACTTTGATTTTCATAACCAACCTTTGCTATATAATATGCGTCTACAATATCTGTTATAGGATTATTTAATTTTTGTTGATCAAAGTCTTTCATTAAATCTACTTTCGTTTCTTTTTTGAGAGTTTGATACATAAGTTCTTTATCTGCATTACCTTTACCTGAAGCATACTTCTTAACGACACTAGGCACAACTGTATCATATTCAATGTTGTGTAACAAAGATAATCTATATTTAAGAATACCGCAATTCTCGGCAATCTGAAAGACAGCTTGGCCTTTAGACCCATAAGAGTATCCTTCAATGAAAATTTTATGATTGATTGTTTTAGAAAGTATATTACAAACCCAATCTGAAATGTTAGCAAATCTATGAATTGGACTAGTGTATTCTTGTATTTCATCACCTATTATATTATGCCTCATCTTGCCAATGTATTTCTTCTTATTTGTTAAGAAGTAAAATTGACATTTGTTAAAATCAAAAGTATTTTCTTTGTCTACCACACATATGGCAGGACTATTTAAACTGTAATCAATCCCAATTATCGAATCTGCTTTCTGTATCTTCATAATCTGTCAAGTCTTCCGTTTCATGTCCACAAAATGGACAGGTTATTGGTTTAAGGTCCTGTATATGTAGGTCCCATTCAACGATATATTTAGTATCACAGTTAGCACACTGATTTTTTTGTTTTATTAATTGAGCCATTATAGTTTGAATTTCTTAAATTGATTCTTCGTAACGTCTTGTTTTATTCCACCCACTACATAAGATTCAATTTCAGTTTCTTGTGGTGCATTTTGAGCCGATCTACTATTCAACCAGTGTTCAACCCATGGTAATGGATTATTCTTTGTTTCATACATAGGTTTTAAACCAATTGCTTTCATTCTTCTATTAGCTGTATACTCTACGAACATATGTAATAACTTTTCAGATAATCCGATCATAGAACCTTTACTAAACAGATAAGTTGCCCAACGTTTCTCCTCTTGTACTGCTTCATCATACATCTTATAAACTTCTTTTTCATTTTCTTTGATTACTTTTAACATATCTTTATCGTTTTCGTAATCTTTCCAATTATTAATAATTCTTTGAGACATCGCCAAGTGTTGACTTTCGTCTCTTGCTATAAAGGATATAATCTTAGCAGAACCCTCTAGTTTTTTCAATTCACCAAAAGCAAATGAACAAGCAAACGATACATAGAATCTTAAACCCTCTAGTATGTTAACTGATATCATTGCAAGATATAGTTTTTTCTTTAAGTCCATCATATCAACTTTATCTGGTGTTAGTGTCCATTGATAACCTGATTTGATTAACTCATCGTAAGTTTTAGTGACCGAGGCTGCTCGTTTTTCAATCTTCTCGTCTTCTAAAATCATGTCAAATACTTCACTTGGATTGTGATATAAGTTTTTAATTATGTACGTGTAACTTCTACTATGAATTGTTTCCATAAAATCCCATGTTACTATACAACCCTCTACTTCAGGTAATGAAACAAAAGGTAAAAATGCCAAACATGGACCTCTACCTTGTACACTATCTAATAGTGTTTGGTACTTTAAGTTACTTGTAAATATGAATTTTTGTCCTTCGCTTAAATCTAGATAATCGTTTCTATCTTTCTGTAGTGAAATTTCTTCTGGTCTCCAAAAATAACCAAGTTGCTGTTGAGTAAGTTTATCAAAAATAGGATACTTCATGGTATCATATCTTTGTACAGATAGGTCAGGTCCAAAAAACATTAACTGTTTAGTTGTGTCTATACCTTTGGTTTTGTTAAATACTGATTTACTCATATGTTCTTATTTATTGTTTTATATTGTGCAACTATCACAATCCTCTTCAATTTGTTCTTTAGGAGGATCTTCAGGTGTTATTGGTGTATCGTAATCTATAGAGTGTTTAGGCTCTTCAATGTCTTTCTTACTGTCATAAGTGTTTTGATAGTAAGATGTTTTCCAACCTAATCTATAAGTTGTTAGTAGGTCTTGTGCCATAACCGATATAGGTACTTGATTATCTTCATAGTTATCTGGATTATAAGACCAGTTACCTGATATAGCTTGATCAAAGTACTTTTGCATTACGGCTACTACATTTATATATCCCTCATTACTAGGCATATCCCATAATAAAGTATAAAAATTTTTTAATTTGTTATATTCTGGTACTATCTGTTTTAATGTGCCTTTCTTACTTTTCTTAACTGATAAGTGGTCTCTAGGTGGTTCAATGCCATTTGTAGCATTTGATACCACACTAGAAGACTCGGAAGGCATTTGGGCTGATAGAGTACTATGTCTTAGCCCAAATTCTTTAATATCTTTTCTTAATTGTTCCCATTTCATAGATAACTTACGAGTTACGACCTCGTCTACTTCTTTTTTGTAAGTATCTATTGGTAATATACCATCTGCATATTTTGTTCTATGGAATAGATCACACTGACCTTTTTCTTTTGCAAGTGTATTTGACGCCTTTAACAGATAGTATTGAAACGCTTCTGATAGTTTATCTACTTCTTTCCAGGCACCTTTTTCATTGTATTTAAACCCTGCTTTTGCTAAAAAGTGTGCAAGACCAATATAACCAATACCTAATGATCTTCTTGCTTTAGTTGATACTTCGGCTGCCTTAACAGGATATTGTTGATGGTCTATAATTTCTTCTAATGATCTTACTGCAAGGTCGCATAGTTCTTCCAGTTCGTCCAGTTGATTAAGTTTACCAACATTAATTGCTGATAGAATACATAGAGCAATCTCTCCTTGACCATCTATATGTTGTATAGGAGTGGTAGGGAGTGTGATCTCTTGACATAGGTTACTCATAGTGATAGTATCTTTAAAACTGGAGTGTGTATTACAATGATCAATATTCATTATGTAAATACGACCTGTTTCTGCTCTTTCTTTTAATATGTCTGTAAATAGTGTTTGAGCACTTACTTTTTGTTTCTTAATAGAAGTTTTTCTTTCTGCTCTTTCATATAGTTCGTCAAACGCTGGTGTTCCCCAAGCTTCGTATAATTCAGGTACGTCATGTGGAGAGAATAGAGTTATTTCTTCTTCATTAATAAATCTTTCATAGAATAATTTAGAAAGTTGAATAGAGTAATCTAATTTTCTAACTCTGTTATCTTCACTACCTTTGTTGTTCTTTAAAACAATAATGTCTTCTATTTCTTGGTGCCAAATTGGGAAGTGTACAGTTGCTGAACCGCCTCTAACTCCGTTTTGAGTACAACACTTAACCGTTGCTTCAAATTTTTTGAGAAAAGGAATAACACCTGTGTGTTGGACTTCACCTCCTCTGATTCTTGCATTGATTCCACGTATTCTTCCTGCATTGATTCCAATGCCGGCTCTTTGTGCAACGTAAGAGCCAATAGCCATGTCGCTGCTGAAAATACTACCAAGAGTGTCGTCACTATCAACAAGTACGCAACTAGCATACTGCTTAATAGGAGTACGGACACCAGCCATAACAGGTGTAGGTATATTAATTTTAAAATTGGATATCGAATCATAATACTTCTTGACATAGGTCATTCTCCTTGATTTTGGATAATTTTGAAACAGTGTAGCAGAAATCATCATGTACATAAATTGTGGAGTTTCATAAATTTCTCCGTTTGATCTATCTTGTACTAGATACTTGTCTATAACTTGTCTTAAACCGGCATATGTAAAGTTGTTATCTCTTTCATGTGTTATCCAGTTTTGCATTCTACTAAAATCTTTTCTCTCATATTTTTTCATTATATCAGGATCATAAACACCTTTTTTAACACACTTCTCTACGTGGTCAATCATAGTAGGGTGATCCCATAATCTGCCAATGACTTGTTTTCTTAAACTAAACAATAACAATCTGGCAGCTACATATTGATAATTTGGATTGTCTAGTGATATTAAATCTGAAGCAGACTTAATTAAAATTTGTTGTATGTCACTTGTTGACATGCCATCATAAAATTGTAAACCACTATTCATTTCAACTTGTGACGCTGATACACCTTTTATATCTTCACAAGCGAACTCAACCATTTCATGTATTTTTTCAATGCTAAGTGGTTCTAATCCACGACCACCTCTTTTTTCAACGTTTAATATATCTGATGTCATTTAATTTTTTTCCAATGGTTTAGTTTAGTGAGAGCACTTAATTGTGAGTAACTATTATCTGTTATTATATCTTTTATTTGTAATTTTGTCAAGCCACTAATTATCATATCATTAATATCTTTTAGTGTTTGATCTTCAGGCCATATGACAATGTTGAATCCATTATCAATCATTTTATACATACGGTTTATAATTTCTTTGTTTCTTGGTTCGTTGTCAAATATATAGGTAATTTTATTATTAGGTACCTTGTTATTTAACATTAAATCTGCACCAGCAGCTGCGATACAGTTGTCTATAAACAAAGCGTCTATAGGTCCTTCCACTATATATACATGATCTTGAAAATTTATACGTTCTAAACCAAATACTTTTTGTTTATTTTCATCTAGTTTAATTGTTAAGTATTTAGGATTTTCTTTACCTAATGCACGACCTTGAAACGCAAATAAATCACCAGTTGTATTATAAAAAGGTATTACTAATCTTTCGTGATCATTTTGAGTTTTATATGTGTTTGGTTTAATTTTGTTTACTAACTCCTCAAATTTATCAGTATAATATAGTTTATCATAAAACTTTTCAGGTATCTTTCTTTTCTTTACGTAAATTTTTGCTGTATGTTCATCATCTAATTGTTCTATGGTTTTTAATGAGTCTAGTATACCAATGTTTTTAAATACAGGTTTTTCAAACTCCCAATCTGGTTTCTTTGTAGATGGTGCCGACCCTTTATATCTTTCTAATAGATATTCTTCGTACATTTTAGGATCAACATACTTTAAAAAATTAGAGAAGTTTTGGCCTTGACCACAGTTATGACATTTAAAAAACATGTCATTTTTTACTCTGTAGAAATACGCCCTTGCTTTTGTTTTGGATTTTTCTGAATCTCCACAATGTGGACATCTGAAATTAAATAGATAGTCAGTTTTCTTCTTAAACTGTCCTAATCTACCTGAGAGGTTGTTAATAAACTTTAGATCAATATAACTAGACATAGTAAATACACTATACTAGATTATACTCTAAATGTCAAGCCTGATTTTAATTTAAAAATGAGAACCAGGAGGTCAATCCGTTCCTAGATAGTGATAATGCTGTTACAGCTTCCATTGCCAGAAAGGCACCGATGATTATCCATTTGTATTTTTCTAATAAACTTACCCGATTACCCATGTTTTTCTTCAAATCCTTTATCTCGTTCATTATTCTGGTCTCGGAATCAATATTCTCTGTTTTTCGTTCTTTTATCTCGTTTAATAGTCTATGCTCTGATTCTTCTATTAGTTGTCTAGTCTCGTTTTCTAACGTTGATGTCTCACTAGCTCTAATTTTAAGTTTTGAGAATATGACATCATCTATTTTTTCCTGGTGTTCTATCTTTTCTTCATGTACTGCCAGCATAGATTTAATATGAGTTGATACATCTGTTAACTTATCAATAGCAATATCCAATCTACTTTGAATATTATTAACCTGTTGTACGTCTTTGGTTAACTCTGCTAATTGTACGTGAATTGATGTTTGATCGTTATTTGCCATATTACTACTATTTATAACAGTCTGTTGTTGTTAATTAATTATTGCCCATAATATCACCCAACAAACAAAGAAAAAGATAAGTTTTTTAGTTATCTTTTTTATCATTAACCTCCACTGTGAAAATTGATACTTCATTTGACTTGCCTTTTACTTTAACCTGGTCTAATTTCTTAAAATTAAACTTATTACGGATTTGTCCGTAGGTATCGTAACCGACTATTAGAGTAGCGTCATAATTTTTAGATATGCCTTCTAATCTACTTGCCAAATTTACTGCGTCACCTAAAACTGAATAATCAAACCTTTGCTTTGATCCCATATTGCCTACTACGGCAGGACCAGAGTTTATTCCAATGCCTATATTTATGTTATTGTCTTTCCCAAAGTGTGCATTATCATTTAATTCTTTTAAACAATCAATCATTTCTAGTGCTGAAGATACAGCTAGTGACCTATGGTTATGTTGATCTATAGGAGCGTTCCAAAACGCCATGATACAATCTCCCATATACTTATCAATAGTACCACCGTTCTTCATTATTATGTCTGTCATAGGTGTTAGAAATTTGTTTATGATTACAGTAAGTCCTTGTGGATTACTTTGAAACTTTTCTGAAATAGGAGTGAAGCCTCTTATGTCACAAAACAAAAAGGTCATATCTCTTGTTTCGCCACCTAATTTTAGTAAATTAGGATTTTCTTGTAACTTCTTAACCATCTTTGGTTCTAGGTAATGTTCAAACTGTTTTTTAATTTGTAACTTTAATCTGTTTTCTCTTGCAAAGTTATTGTATATTAAATGTGTCCATACTATACTACCTATTATTGCAATTGACGACCAATCTGTAATTATCATTTTACTTTGCCATAGATAACCACTTGCAACTGCTAACTCACAATAGAAACCTATTAAACATAATGACGACCATAGTAGACCAACTCTAGGCATAACAATTATAAAGAAAGTTAATGTTAGTATTAATACAATCCATTCTGCAATAGGTGTCCAATCTGGTCTAGTTATAAACTTACCTGATAGTAAGGTCTCTGTTGATACTGCCATGATTTCATGTGTGTTCATTAAACCATTAGGTGTTTGTACAAAAGTAGAACCTGTAAACGTAGCACCTATGAATACTATCTTACCTTTCATAGACGACCAATCTTTATCTGCATAATCTACTCTAGGTACGTGGTGTCTGAAATCAATCCATATTTCATTCTGATTAGGTACTTTAAACTTAATAATATCTAAAATCTTTTTAGGCACGGAATTATCCAGAGGTAATTTTCGTATAACATTGTCAACACTTATTGCCACTTCCACGTTAGCTAAAGCTAGTGCTCTCCTTCCTATGGCAATTAAGTTCTTTGCTTGATCTGTTTCAGTTAGTATAACTGGATATTTGGAGATCATCTTCAAAAACATTTCATCACCACCAAGTCTATCTTTGTGTACAAATACTACGTTCAGAAATACTAGAGCTGCACCGTTTCTATATGCATTAACTATGGCACGACCTAGTTTGTCTCTTTTCCATGGCCATTGTCCTTCTTTAACTAATGCCTTATCTGTTATGTCTAATAATACAAGACTTTTAGACTCGTAATGATTACCAAACTTCTGGTATAGATCAAATGTTTT
>Ga0115001_10000292_pt1 | contig 36336 bp, 37 predicted proteins | sample ArcticOcean_MG_C_12_FD_89869 | JGI IMG/M metagenome (GOLD analysis project Ga0115001, IMG submission 89869) | Marine microbial communities from western Arctic Ocean - ArcticOcean_MG_CB8_130 | ecosystem: Environmental > Aquatic > Marine > Oceanic | place: Arctic Ocean: Canada Basin | collected... | reverse complement strand
TCCTATAGAGCCGTGGTAGACCACCACGTTGATAGGCTGGATGTGGAAGCGCAGTAATGCGTGTAGCTGACCAGTACTAATAGCTCAATTGGCTTGATTTATGCACTGAAAAAAATTTTTAATGGTTATTTTAAAGATAAAATTATTATATATAAGCCCCAGTCTAAACAACTGGGGTTTTTTTTTAATAACTAGTATGAATACAAATAAAAGAAATAGACTATGAAAAAAATTTTAATTACTGGTGGTTGTGGTTTTATTGGATCTCATCTAGTAGAGTTTTTTTTAAAAAAGAATCAAAAAGTAGTTGTGTTTGATAAAAAAGGAAAACGATATGAAAAAAACTGGTTAAAAAACTTTAAGCATAAAAACTTAAAAATTATTTTAGATGATATCAGAAATTATAATAAACTAGATAAAATTATAAAAAATTGCTCTCAAGTAATTCATCTTGCAGCAGCAATAAGTATACCTCATTCATACTTGTATCCACGTGAACATGTTTCTGTAAATATTTTAGGAACTTTAAATATTTTAGAATCCTGCAAAAAACATAAAAAAAGTTGCATTATTACATCCACTAGCGAAACTTACGGTTCAGGTAAATATTTTCCAATGGATGAAAACCATCCTTTAAATGCACAATCACCTTATGCAGCTACAAAAATTAGTGCAGATCAATTGGCACTTAGCTACCACAATTCTTTTGGGTTAAAGGTAAAGATTATTAGACCATTCAATTGTTTTGGCCCAAGACAATCAACAAGAGCAGTTATCCCAACTATGATTATGCAATTAATAAAAAATTCTAGGGAAATTAAAATTGGTAATACAAATACATTTCGAGATTATACTTATGTTGAAGATTTATGCAGTGCATTTTGGCTTTTATCAAAATCTAAAAAAGGATTTGGAAAAATTTTTAATATTGGATCTAATAAAACACATAAAATTAAAGATGTACTATATTTATTAAAAAAAATTTCAAAAGCAAAATCAATTATTAAAGTTGATAAAAAGAGATTTCGTCCATCGAAAAGTGAGGTAAACAAACTTCACTGTGATAATAAAAATTTTTTAAAACTGTTTAAGTGGAAACCATCAAATTTTAATAATAAACTAGTGGATACTTTTAACTGGTATAAAAATAATAGTAAATTATTTAATGCTTCAAAATACAATTTCTAATTGATGAACAACGAATTAAAAAAAAAAGCAATTCTTCTAGTAAATTTGATTAATAAATTAAAAAATAAAATTAAACAAAGAAAATTATTATTTAAAATTTATTCAAAATTAAATAATGACAAATTTGAGTTTGTTAAAAAACCAGCTAATTCAGAAAGTAATTTTTGGCTTCAGGCTGTTAGACTTAAAAATAAAAAAGAAAAAAATTTTTTACAGAATTTTCTGTATAAAAAAAAAATACAAACAAGATCAATTTGGAAACCGAACCATCTTTTTAATCATTTAAAAAAATATCCAAAAATGAATTTAGATAATTCATTAAAATTATATAATACCATAATAAATGTACCGAGCTCTATTAACTTAAAAAGTTGATAAATTTGAATATGAAAAATTTTTTTAAAAATGTTTTAGAAATAGAAAAAAAAAAAATTGGTGAAAAATATCCAGTATTTATAATTGCAGAGGCTGGTGTGAATCATAACGGCAACTTAAGAAATGCATATAAATTAATTGATATAGCAAAAAAAGCAGGTGCTGATGCGGTAAAGTTTCAAACATTTAATACGGAAGAATCTACAATTACAAAATTGAAAAAAGCGAAATATCAGCGTAAAAAAAAAAATGATAACGAAACACAGTATGAGATGTTAGAAAAATTAGAATTAAATTTTGATTATCATTTAAAAATTAAAAATTATTGTAAGAAAAAAAAAATAATTTTTTTTTCTACACCATCGGATATTCAAAGTTTAAAACTTTTAAAAAAATTAAATATAGGCTGTTATAAAATCTCATCAGTTGATTTGAATAACTTTGATTTGATAGAGGAGGTAAGTAAAACAAATAAACCAATGATCATTTCAACAGGCATGTCTAATATAGAGGATGTTATCGAGACTAAAAAAAAATTAATAAGCTTAAAAAATAAAAAAGTTATATTTTTACATTGCATAAGTTCATACCCAACTAAAGATAGAGATTTAAATCTCAACTCTATAAGATTTTTGAAAGAAAAAATAAATTCTATAATAGGATTTTCTGACCATACTCTTGGAAATAATGGTGCTATTTTAGCTGTAGCATGTGGTGCAAAAGTAGTTGAAAAACATATAACAATTAATAAAAAAATGCATGGACCAGATCACAAAATATCTATGGACCCAAAAGAATTTAACTTATTTGTTAATATGATCAGAAAAACAGAAGCAATCTTGGGAAAAAGTGTTAAAAAAATTAATAAAGTTGAGTTAAATACTTTAAGTGCAACAAAAAAAGTTTTTGTTGCCAGTCAAGATTTAAAAGTAGGGCTTAAACTTAAAAAAAAAATGATTATGTTAAAGTCAGCTGGCAAAGGAGTAAATTACAAAGAAATAAAATTTTTTCTAGAAAAAAAAATCAAAAAAAAAATTACAAAAGATAGCTTAATAGATAAAAAATTTTTCTAATGAAATATAAAATTTGCTTCGCATTAACTTCACGCGCTGATTTTTCTTTAGCATATCCTGTTATCAATCAATTTAAAAGAAATAGTAAATTTAAAGTTTCAGTAATAAGTTCAGGATATTTATCTGGCAAATTATATGGAAAAAAAATCGATATTATAAAAAAAAAAATTAAAAAAATAGACCTTGAAATAAAAAATTATCCTTCTAAGGATACAGCTCTTTCCATCACGCATTCGCTATCAGAAGGGATTATTGAATTTTCTAAATATTTTGAAAAGTTTAAACCTGATTATTTATTTGTATTTGCTGATAAATTTGAAATGCTATGTCCTGTAATAAGTTCTGTTCAATACAAAATTCCGATTTGTCATGTAGAGGGAGGCGATTTAACTGAAGGTGCATTAGATGACAACATTAGACACGCAATAACAAAATTTAGTCATTTACACTTTGTATCAACAAAAGAATATAAAAAAAGACTTATCCAACTAGGTGAAGAACCATGGAGAATTTTAGTATCAGGTTCTCCTAGTTTGGATTTAATACAAGGTATGAAATTTCTTAGAAAATCTGATTTAAATCAGAAGTTTAATTTTGATTTTGAAAAAGAATTTATCCTATGCACTTTCCACCCTGTAACTAATGATTTAGATAATACCAATAAATATATGGAAAATTTGATTAATAGTTTAAAAAAACAAAATAAAAGTAATATTATTTTTACTTCACCTAATGCAGATTTAACAAGTAGTAAAATTAAACAAAAAATTAAGAATTTTTCAAAAAAATTTTCTAATATAAAATATTTAGATAAACTAGAATATAATGAGTATTTGAGTCTAATGAAGCATTGTAAGTTTATGATAGGCAATTCATCAAGTGGAATAATAGAGTCTGCAACTGTTAAAACAAAAGTTGTAAATATTGGAAATAGACAAAAAGGTAGAGTAATACCACAAAATGTTATTACGTGTGGTTACAGAGAAAATGAAATACTTCATGCTATTTCTAAGATAAAAAAAATCAAAAAAAAATTTAATAATCCTTACTTCAAAAAAAATGTTTCTAAAAAAATTTATGATTTTTTTATTCGCAAACTAAATAAAGATATTGTAAATAAAAAATTTGTTGATATATAAATCAGCTATGGATTACAAAACATTAACCAGAAGTCTTTATCTTAAACAACACAAACGAATTTCCAAAAATAAAAAAACTTTTAATAGAATTTATGGAATCTATTCAGATCAAAATTACAATTTAGGAGATGACTGGTTTAGAGATAAAATAGCTCTTGACGCAGGATGTGGAAATTTTGGAGCACTGACTGTTAGATTATCGAAACTTAATTGTAAAAAAATTTATGCCTGCGATTTAGGAAAAAAATGGATCAGTCCAATGAAAAAAAGTTTAATTGAAAGAGGAATTAATTTAAACAATGTCAAAATGGATCCTGGCAATATTTTAAAATTAAATTATAAAAAAAATTATTTTGATTTTGTTGCAGTGAATGGGGTGTTGCCACATTTGAAAAATAAAAATGAAATAAAGAAAGGTTTCGCTGAAGGTGCAAAGGTATGTAAAAAGGGAGGGTATTATTTTACATCTTTTGGAGTTTCAGGTGGCTTAGTTCAGTCGGTAATATTACCTGCTGTAAGAAAACATTATCAATCAAATAAAGATTTTAAAAAATTTATTGATAACCTCAATTTTAAAGAAATAGATAAAATTATTAAGTTCATTACTCAAGTTTCAAAAAAAAATAAAGGACCAAATATTAATTATAATTTTTTGAAATCAATGTTATCAGAGGACTTTTGTGTATTTCTCCATAACCACATTCAAGCACCTTATTGGTTAACAAATGAATGTTCTGAAGAATTTATAGTTTCAATGTACAAAAAAAATGGTTTTTCAAATATTAAAAGGATTAAAAAGTTTGTAAATCGTACTGATGTAAGAAAATTTTTTGCACCACTTCATTATGAGAGAGAAAGTCAAATATCCAAAATATTATATGGACAAGGATATATGCAATTTATTGCTAAGAAAGGTTAAATCAATAATGACAGTAAATACAATAAATGAATGGGGTAAATTAAAGGAAATTATTGTTGGTAGGGTTCCAAATAAATACACAATACCAATAGTGAAAAGAAGGCCATTCACTAATGACGATATTTCTATAATTAATAAGTGTTCTGAGGAAGTTTTTCCAAAAAAAATGCTATTAGAGTCACAAAGAGAAATTGAAAATTTATGTAAAATAATAAAAAATTTTGGAGCAAAAGTTTTAAGACCAAATCAAGAGCACGTAGGAAAAATTTATACAACACCCTATCACCATAGTATTGGTGAAATAGTTTATAATGCAAGAGACTTAGTCTTAATCGTAGGAAATAAAATTATTGAATGTCCATCACAAGAAAAGTACAGATTATTTGAAACATACGGATACTATGATATTTTTCAGAATTATTTTAAAAAGGGTGCCGAATGGATTTCAGCACCAAAACCAAGGATTAATAAAAAAAATTTAATAATTAAAAAAAAAGGAAATAAAAAAATTCAAACTTTATTAAATAATGAAATAAGTTTTGAGGCCGCAAATGTATTAAAACTAGGTAAAGATTTACTATATTTAGTCTCAAGATCTGGAAATAAGTTAGGAGCTCAATGGCTTCAGCAAGTAGTAGGGAGAGAATACAAAGTTCATTTAACGGAGGGAATATACGGAGGAAGCCATATAGACTCAACAATCGTGGCTCTTAATCCAGGGTTAGTTTTAATTAATGGTTCGAGAGTAAACAAGCAAAATTGTCCAGCAATCCTTAAAAATTGGGAAAAAATCTATTTTACAGATATTGTTGAAACTCCAAAAAAAATAATTGATTTTCATAATAAAGTTAGAAAAAAAAATTACTTAATTTTGAAAAAAAAAGGTTTAATATCAGACATAAACCATATGGCATCATCATGGATAGGAATGAATTTTTTATCATTAGATAAAAATACAATTGTAATTGACGAAATACAGGTAAAGCTTATTAAGCTTTTAGAAAAAATGAAGTTTAATGTAATTCCAATTAAGTTTTCTAATTCTTATTTTTTAAAAGGTGGACTTCACTGCTGTACATTAGACACTATAAGAAAAAGTGAATGAAATTATTGGGTGTTATAACGGCAAGAGCTAATTCATCTAGATTACCTGGAAAAAATTTAAAAAAAATTAAAAACAAGACATTAATTGAAATAACAATCGAATTTATCAAAAAAGTTGAAAACATAGATGATATTTTGATAACAAGTGACTCAACTAAAATTAACAATATAGCAAAAAAAAAAGATATTAAAGTAGTTGAAAAAAGACCTTCTGGATTATCATCAATAACAACACCTTCTGCTTTAACAGTCATACACGCTGTTAAATGGTATGAAAAAAAATATAAAAAAAAAGTTGAGGCAATAGCTCTATTTCAACCAACCACACCTTTTAGAAGTGTTTCATTTATAAAAAAATGCATAAATAAATTTTTTTTATTTAGAGAGAGAGTCGCATCTTCGAATATTTATTATAAAAAAAAAAATTCAAGCTCAACTGATGGATCAATTTATATTATAGATAAGAAAGAACTTTTTAGACTAAAATCATTTAATGAGAAAAATGCAATTAAAATATATTCTAAAAGTGCAGTTAATAGTATAGATATCGATAATTTTAAAGATCTAAATAAAGCTCTAAGATTAAGCAACGTAATAAAAAATAAAACATAAGATGTTAATAAAATTTGATTTTAAATTTCTAGAACAAAAAAATTATTTGATATTTGATGATTTACAATTAGAAATTTTTAATAAATATTTAGACAATTCAACAAATGTTATTTCATTTAGAGATAAAAAATATAATTTTTTTGCAATTTTATATGCTTTATTTTTTTTTTTTAGATCTGAATTAAAAGTTGAATATATAAATTTTTTTTTAAAATTTACAAAAAAGAAAACAATTATTTCATTAAATTATAATAGATTAATTTTATATAAAATTAAAACATATTATCCATCAATAAAAATAATAATTATACAAAATGGCGTCTCAACTCAATTTTTTATTGATAAATTAAAAAATAATACCAACTTAAGTTGTGACTATTTTTTATGTATGACAACTACAGAAAAAGAGATAATTGAAAAATATATTACTGCAAATTTTATTGTTATTGGCTCATTTTTAAATAATTTTTTTTATAAAAAACAAAAAACAAAAAAAAAGGAAATATTGTTTATTTCTCAATATAGAGATAAAGCATCTATTATAGATTTTCAAAAAAGTTATTATAACACTACACAATTTTTAATTCCATATTTAATTCAATTTTCAAAAGATAAAAAAATTCCAATTTCAATATTAGGTAGTTCATTATCTTTTGAAAAAGAAAATAATTATTATAAAAATTTTTTTAAAGATTATAAGTTCAAGTATTATAAAAGAAAAAAATTTTTTGCTTACAAAAGAATTGATAACCCTTTAATTGTTGTAGGTGTAGATTCAACTTTAATTTATGAAGCTTTTTCAAGAGGAAAAAAAATTGCTATATTTAATTTTAGTACAATAAATAAAAAATTTTCTGTACATGACTCTTTTTTACTTCAACGCTTCTTAAAAGACGAGGGCTATTTCTGGACAAAATTAAAAAATGGTAAAAAAATTAAGAGTATTCTGAATTCATTGTTTGATACGTCTAATAATGAATGGTTAAAAAAAAAATATTATTATAAAAATTTATTTTCATTTGATAAAGATAATGAAAAATTTCGAAAGATAATCAATTCTATTAAATAGAAATTAATAATTTTTTATTTTCTTTTAAACTTATTTAAATCTTTAATTGTGCCTAAGTCAGTCCAGTCTTCATATAATGGATAAGAAATTACTTTCATTTTTTTAGTAATTGCATTTTGAATAATTTCATCCATATCTATTTTTTGGTTTGTATTAATTAATTTCTTAATTTTTTTGTTAATAATATATAAACCCGTGCTTATATAGTTTATTAAAATTGGTTTTTCTTCAATTGATGTTACATTAAATTTTGAATTAATATTCAACTTACCAAAAGATAATTTATTGATTATTTGTTTTGATACAACAGTGATATCTGCTTTTTGATCTAGATGAAAATTTGCAACTTTGGAGAAATCAATATTTAATTTGATATCACAATTTACTACAAAAAAATCTTTATCATTTAAATTAAAAAGTTTTATTGATCCACCAGTTCCAAGGGGTTTATTTTCAACTATATAGTCAATATTTTTGATAGAAAATTTTTTATTTTTTAAGTGAGATTTAACTTTTTCAAACATATGGTAAACAGATATCCTAATATTTTTCACTCCATCAGCATTTAATTTCTTAATTAAGCTTTCTAACAATGTTTTACCTTTAACTTTAACCAAAGGTTTTGGAACATTTTTAGTTATTGGGTAAAGCCTCTCACCTTTTCCACCTGCCATAATTAATGCAGAGTTAATTTTATTATTTTTTTTATCATAGATTTTAACATCAATTATTCTCTTTCTTTTATCAATAATTGGAATGCATGTTTCTTCGTTATTATCAAATTTAATTGAAGATTTTTTGTATTGATTAAGAAAAATTGTTTTTTTATTGCATATTTTTATTGCTTTTTTTTTGAAGCTAATCTTTTTTATTAAACCTCTTCTGATATCTCCATCAGTTACTGAGCCAATAAGCTTGTTTGATTTGTCAATAATAAAACAAATTCTATGATTTGTTGAGTCAATAACTTTAACTGCATCTAAAATTGAGCTATTTTTAGTAATTAATAGTTTTTTGAAACTCAACATATTCTTGCTTTAATTAAATGTGTTGTATATGTATTCCATAATTCTTACAAATAAATATTCCCTTATATGTAAAATTATAGATTTAAATTATAGAAAATTTAATACAATATCGATTTAAAAAAACTTAATACAAATGAAAAAAGTTTTTACAGAAAATATCTTTAATGAAGCTGAAGTAGGTGAGATTAGAAATTATCTAAAAGATTTTGTAAAAGCTGATAAAGGAGAACACTATAAAGCTGAACAAGGAGAACACTATTATGTTTCAATCGAAAGTATCAAACAAAATCAATTACTTTGGAACTTTATCTTTAATAAAAAAGTTTTGGAATTTATAAAAAAATGTTTTAATGAAAAAATATATTTTTATAACAATATAGTGATCCAAAAAAACAATTTAAGATTTAATAAAAATTTATGGTATCATAAAGACTCTGGTGATTTTCATCAATCTGAAATTCTTAAAAAAAAAGAAAATGAACTATCAAAAGTTGGACTCTATTTACAAAAAAATATTAAAGGAAAGGGAGGGGGAATTGATATACTCAAACCTTTCAAATATGATAACTTTTCAGAAAGCAATAAATTTATAAATAAGCTTAGAGGACTATTTTATAGGTTACAAAATACTTTTAGTAACACCCATGTGCATTCTAAAGTTGGAGATGTAGTAATATTTAATGCATTAATAAATCATAGAACAAGTCTCACAAAAGAGAAATATAAAGAACATACTGAAGATAAATATGTCATTTACTTACAATTTGTAAATTATAATCTAATTAAAGACACTTTAAAAATTATAGATAAAGAAAAACGATATAAGAATGATATAGATATTGAAGAACAAGTAATTAATTATAATTCCTCAAATATAGAATTTAAAGTTCTTAATAAGAATTTTACAAATTTTATTTCACAATATTTAGGTGCAGCTCAAAAACTTATGTTGAAATAGGAGTGAAAAAATCTATTGATTGGTATTTAGATTATTATAAAAAAAAATGATTCAATTCCAGTTAACTAAAAATTTTTTTAATATATTTACCAAACAAGAAAAAATTTTATTTTTTTCCTTAATTTTTATTCAATTAATATCAGCAGCATTAGAGTTAATAAGTATTGGTGCTTTACTACCAGTATTTAAATCTATAACTGATCCAAATTGGAATGAAAAATATTTTGGTTTTTTAAACGAGGAACATAGAACTTATTATATATTCTTAATAGTAATAGCTATTTTTATAATAAAAGTTCTTTTTCTAATCCTCGCTGCATTCTTTTCGGGAAAATTCAGAAACAAAGTTACTGTGAGAATTGTTAATCAAATTTATGAAAATTATTTAAATAAAAATTATCAATTTCATACTGATAATAGTTCATCTTTATTATTGCGTAATATGCAATATGCAAATAACATCGACTCGATTATTATGAGAATTGTAGATTTTTATGCAGATCTAATGATGCTTTTGTTAGCCTTACAATTGGTTTTATTAGTAAATTTTCAAATAACTTTAGCAGCAATAGTATTAATAATTATACTGTTGTTTGCCTATTCCTTGGTTACAAAAGCTAAAATTGATAAGTTTGGTAATGAAGATGTTAATTATAACACGTATTACATAAAAAATATGATGGAGGGAATTCAGTCATATAAAGAGATACTATTATCAGGTAGGCAAAAATTTTTTACCAATAGAAATAAAATATATAAGCAAGAATCTTTAAGGTATAAATTAAGATTTACTTTAGTGGAACTTGTACCAAAATATCTAATAGAGATATTACTAATAACTTTAGCTTTAATTGGTGCAATTTTTATTATGAGAGATGAAACAATCAATTTAAATGAATCATTACCATTTTTAGGAATTCTTTTTGTTGGGATTATAAAAATAATGCCAAATATTTTAAGATTATTTAACTCACATCAGCAATTTAAATATTTAATACCTCAAATGGATATTGTTTATAATAGCATTGTTCAAATCAAAGAATCTGCACATTATAATTTAAATGATGATAATAATAAAAAAATTCAATTTGAGTCAAGTATACGATTAAAAAATATTAACTTTGATTACAAAGGTAAAAATATTTTAAGAGGTCTTAATTTAGAAATAAAAAAAAATTCCATTATATCAATTCAAGGATCAAGTGGATCAGGGAAAACAACTCTATTAAATATTTTAACAGGATTATTATTACCCACTAAAGGATCTATTCTATTAGATGGAAACAATTGTAGCTTAAATAATAATAACTGGCAAAAAAAAATTGGTTATTTGAGTCAAAATACCCACTTATTAGATGACACCATAAAAGCAAATATTGCCTTTGGTTTTAAACAGAGTGATATAAATCATAATTTAATTGAAGAGTGTCTTGAGAAGTCAGAACTTAATACTTTTATAGAAAGTTTGCCAAAAAAACTAGATACAATTGTTGGTGAAAAGGGTGCAAAAATTTCTGGAGGTCAGTTGCAAAGAATTGGTTTGGCAAGAGTATTTTATAATAATCCAGAGTTACTGATTTTAGATGAACCTACTAATTCACTTGATAGTGAAAATGAAATAAAAATTGTAAATACATTAAAGAAATTGAAAGGAAAAATTACAATAATAATTGTTAGTCATAATGAGAAACCATTAGAAATTGCAGATGAAAAATTTGTACTAAAGAATGGAAGTTTAATTAAAAGATAAACAAATTTTAAAATGAAATTAATTCAGTTAATTACTACAAGTAATGAAGAATTAGCTGAGAATGCTAAAATAATCTATTTAGGAAATTGGTGTAAAAAAAATTCCTATATTATAAAGAATGAAACAGTTGTTCCATATCATTGGGATGATAGAAAAAAAATTGAAATTGATTATCAGTATTTAGATAATCTATATGAAAAACTTCTATCAAGTTTATGTAAAACTTTAAATAAAGCTAATAAAAAAAATAATAGCAAGGAATATTGGCGGATTATAATAGGATATTGGTTAAATTATTATTTATCAGTAAGCTTTGAGAGATGGGAAAATATATCTGCAGCTTTATCAAAATATCCGAATATTAATTTTTATAATTCAATAAATGTTAAAAATGAACCAATTCCTAACACCACTAGAGAATTTATGAATTTGACTTCTAACACTACATGGAACCATTTGATTTATTCCAAAATTATTAATTTTTTAAAAAAGGAAAATAAATTAGAAATTAGATTTAAAACCAAAGAAATTTATGATGATAATTTTTATTATGGATATAAAAATAATTTACTTCATAAAGTTAAAACTTTTTTAATGAGTAAATACATGCATGTATTAAAGAAAAAAATAGAAAAAAATAAAATTGTTTTTTTTAAAACTTATCTTGGATTATTTAATGAATTGGTATTAAATTTAAAGTTTAAACAGCTACCTTTATTTATTTCCAATAAAGATTTTGAAAAAAAAATTAATTTTTTGTTAAGAAGTAAATTAGAATTAAATTATAGAGCTAATAGTTTGTTTGAAAAATTTATAATTGAAAATATATTCAAAGATATTCCTTTAGAATTTTTAGAAAATTATAATTTAATTGGAGGTCACATAGTAAAATTAAATTTGCCAATTAAACCTTTATTAATAATTAGCACGAGATCCTTAGCATCAGATAATATTTTTGTAAGATATCTTGCAGAAAAAAAAGAAACTGGGACTAAAGTTTTTTATGGACAACATGGTGGTGGGTATGGACAAATTAAATTTTCATGGACTGAGGATCATGAAATAAAAATTTCAGACAATTATCTTACATGGGGATGGAAAAAAGAAAATCAAAATAAAATTATTCCAATGTTTGTGTTAAAAAACATCAATAATTTAAAATTTAGAAAAAAAAATAAAATAAAAAAAATATGCTATTTTGTAAGATCAAGAACAAAGTTTACAGGTAGAATTGATAGTTCTACTGGTTCGAACCAAATGGCAAAGTATTATGATAATTGTTTGAAATTCTATGATAATTTTATAAAAAAGATAAATGATATAACTATTATTCCTAGATTTCATGAAGCTGAATTTGAATGGAATCATAGAAATATATGGAAAAATTATAATATCAAAAAGCTTAGTTTTACTGATGAAGAAAGTTTAAAAAAGGTTTATAAAAATTATGAATTATTGATTTATTCCTATATTGGTACTGGATTTTTAGAGTCGCTAGCATTAGATAAACCGTTTATTCTTATTTCATCTACTGATGAATGGCCGCTAAGAGATGAAGCTATAGAAGATTTTGAAGAATTAAAAAGAGCCAACATTTATTTTGAAAATGAAGATGAGGCGATTAAACACTTAAAAAAAATTTCCAAAAATATCAATGGTTGGTGGAAGGACATTATGGTTGAAAAAATTAAAGATAAATTTAGAAATAAATATGCTATTAAAAATAGCAACAATTTAAAAATTAAAAAAATATACAATTTAATAAGAAATACTGTCTCACATGAAATATAATTTTTTAGCTTTGACTCTAGCTAGGAGTAATTCTAAAGATATTCACAAAAACAATAGTTATAATATTAATTCACATCATATAATCAGCCATTCCACCAAAGCTGCAAAAAATCTAAAATATCTTTTGGTGTCAAAATCATGAAAACTTTAGGTTTAATACCTTCAAGATTAGCATCAACAAGACTAAAAAATAAACCATTACTTAAAATTAAAGATATGCCCATTGTTATTCATACTTATAAAAGAGCATTAATGTCAAAAAAATTAGATGATTTGTTTATATGTTGTGATGATATTAAGATTAAAAAAATTTGTGAATACTATGGTGCTAAATCTATTTTAACATCAAAAAAACACACGAATGGAACCGAACGTATTGGGGAAGGATATAAAAAATTAAAAAAAAAATATGATTTAATTGTGGATATTCAAGGTGATGAGCCACTTATAAATCCATCTCATATAGATCAAGTTATAGATTTTCATTCAAAAAATAAAAATACAGATATTATTCTCCCAACTTTAAAATCAAACAATTATGATGGCAAACATGTGGTTAATGTATTAAAAACAAAAAAGAATGATGTAATATATCTATCTAGAGGAAATTTACCTTTTCAATTTAAAAAAAAAAATTCGTTATATTATAAACATTTATCAATTATATCTTTTACACCATCTTCATTAAAAAAATTTTGTGAATCAAAACAAACTTTTTTAGAAAAAATAGAAGGTATAGAATTATTAAGAGCTATTGAATTAAATATGAAAATCAAAACTTTACTACTTGAAGGAGATAGCTTTTCAGTAGATGTGAAAAAAGATTTTATTAAAGCCAAGAAATATATTTTAAAAGATAGCATATCAAAGAAATATCTACAAAATGAATAATCTATTCTTAAAAAAGATTATTAAAAATTTTAATATAAATCTTAAACAATATGACAATTATTCAGCAAGCAAATATTGGAAAAACAGTATTAATAAAAAAAAAAAATTATTTAAAATCAGTAATTTAAATAATTTTAGAAATAATGGCTTATCTAATAATATTGATGATTTTTATATCAGTGAGGACAAAAGCAAAAAGCTATTTGAAAATTTAAAAACTCATTGTGGAGAAAAATTTATTTCTTCACTATTAGAAACGAAAAATATTGGACAAGCAAAAAAAACTCAAAAATTTAAAAATAAATTTTATACTTCAACTGACCTTTTTTGTATTAAATATGCTCATGAGTTAAAAAATAACATAAATCTAAAAAAAATAAATTTAATATGTGAAATAGGCCAAGGTTTTGGGTTGCTCGCAAGTAAATTACTTAAAATTAAAAAATTTAAAATGATCTTAATAGATTTGCCTGAGTCAAATTTTATTACTGCATATTATTTGAAAATTCTATTTCCAAACAAAAAAATATTAACAGATATTGATTTAAAAAAAAAAAATTTAAGTAAAAAAGATCTTAAAAAAGGTGATATTTTTATAATTTCACCATGGACAAATATTTCAAATTTAAGAATTGATCTTTTTATAAATTCTAGATCAATGATGGAAATGAATAAAAAATCTATAAACAGTTATTTTAAATTAATTCAAAGTAAAATTAATAAAGGTGGTTATTTTTTATGCATTAACAGATATTACAAAGATTTAGTTGGATATCCCATAGAGTTTCACCTCTACCCGTTTGATTTTAAATGGAAAGTAATCATATCAAAAAAATCATGGATGCAACCTACAATTCATTTTTTCTTATTAAAAAGATTGGAAAATAATGACATAAAAATTAAATTAGAAATAAACAAAATTAAAAAAAATTATATAAAATTAGTTAAAAAAGATAAATTTTTTTTAAGAAGAGTGTTGCCTATAAGTTTTTACAGATTTTATAAAAATATTAAATATTTTTTTTTAAAAGATGAGTAATCTTGTATTAATAGATCTAGAAAAAGATGATTTAGAAATCTATGAAAATAATTGTTTTTATATTAATTTTAATAAAGGAAAAATAAAAACTATCAATAGTAAAAATATATCATTTAGCCAACTAAAAAATTTTGATAAAAAATCTAGGCTAGATTTAGCTAAATCTTTAAAGAAAAAAATTAAATTTTTAAATGAAGATTTTTTTCAAGAACTTGAATTATTTAATTTAAGAAACGATAAAATTTTCTTGATTTCAAAAATAATGAATTTTATAAAATTAAAATATTTTTTAAAAGACAAAAAATTTAAAACAATTAAACTAATTACCGATGACCATTCATCAGTTAAAGCACTTAAATCATTAAATTCAAAAATTATAATTCATTATAAGAAGAAAAAAAAAAAGAATTTTAACTTTGTCTTATTTAAGATTTCAAAATTTTATGTAAAAGCTTTATTTTTAATTATTTATATCAAGTTAAAAAAAAATTTAATACCTAAAGTTAAAAATGAAGTATGCATGACAATATATCCAAATTTTTTTTTAAAAGAGGAAGATAATTTTTATAAAAGAAAAAATACATCACTATTAAATTTTTTAATAACAGATGAAACTCATTTAAATCATTCCTTTTTAGAACTAATTTTTACCTATAATAAAATATCAAAATCAAACACTATAATTGTTGAGCAATTTATAAATATTCTAGATGTAATAACCTGTTATTTCAAAACTGTTTTTAAATTAATTTCATTGCGCAAAAATGATATGTATTTAAAGGTAAATAATCTTAATTTAAATGATTTTTACCTAAATAATTTTTATACTTCATTTATAAACAGGTCAAAATTAGAAATATATAATAAAGCTATACCAAAAATAATTAAGAGATTTAATATAAGCACCTTTAATTTATATTTATTTGAATATTCTTTTGGTTTTTATTTAATTAAAAAATTTAAACAAAACCACGTATATGTAAAGGGATACCAACATGGAATTTTTTCAAATAAATTATTTTGGTTTGATTTAATTTATAACAAAACAAGATATCATCCCAATGAAGTCGTCTCTTCAAATAAATATTCTGATAAACATTATAGAAAGATTCTTGGCAAAGATATTAAGATAAAATTGAATAAAAAAAAAATTTCTAATTTATTAGAAGGAATGAAAAATATTAAGAGAAATTCTTCAAGAAATATATTGATTTTACCAGGCACCCATGATATTGAGGATTTATATATTTACGTTAAAGACCAAATACTTAATAATGATAAGTTTGTATATTTTTTTAAACTCCATCCAAAAAATAAATTCTCCTTTAAAGAGACAAACAAAATAAAAATTATTAAAAATATTAAAAATATTAATTATAAAAAAATAATAGTATCTTCAACTTCTACTCTTGTTTATGATTTTAAAGAAAAAAAAATTTTAGTAGAAATTTTTTCTCCTGATTATAAGACTAGTTGTTACTAATAAAAGTTAAAGTTCATAAATGTTTGAATAAAATAATTTGAACCTTTTGACCTTCATAAATTAACTGAAATTTATACTTTTCATTACTTCTGTACTAGCCACTTATTTAAATATGAACACAGCTCATTACGGAAAGAAAAAATTATATCAGTTCTTATTCTTGTTCTATTTTATTTTTTGGCTTGATAATTTGTTATAAGTTTTAATATAAATATAGATTAATTCATCTAAATCATATTCTCTAGATGTTAAATAGGGTCTGTTCTTAAAAAAATTTTTATCTTTATAAAATCTGTTAAGATATTTAATAAAACTACTAAAATTATTGTTTTTTATCACAAAACCATTATTTAAATTTTTTACAATTTCATTTGCACCCTTTCTGTCAAAAGTGATAATAGGTAAGTTGCAGCTTAAAGATTCAATAAAAGTGATTCCAAACGACTCAATTCTTGATAAATTAAGGTATATATCTGATTTAGAATAATGCTTTAAGATTTTTGAATTAGGATAATACAATTCGTTCTCATTTGTTAAGTCCTCAATAATCTTTAATGAACTAATGTATTTTCTATCATTAATTTTATTTAGGATCTTTGATGTATTTTTTCCAATTATTGTCCATTTAAAGTTAATTTTTTTTTCAAATAAAATTTTTAAAATTTTTTCTACAAGATCAAAACCTTTTTTTTTACTAGCATATCTAGCCACAGTGATTATTTTTAGTTTATGTACTTCACTTTTTTTAATTTTTTTTTTTATTTGTTTTGCTTTTGAAATGATAGTTCCATTTGGAATTTTAATTATTTTATTTTTTGGAATTTTTAAATTTAAAAGATCATTATAAATATTTTTTGATATAGCCGTAAAGTAATCAATATTTTTTTTATTTATTTGTAAAAGCTTTTCATACTTGCCATCTAGTCTATTACCATAATTAATTTTTTTATTAATTTGAATATCAGCACCCTGGAATGTTACAATTATTTTTTGATTTAATTTTTTTAAAATATTAATAATAAGTAAATTTTTATAATTTAAAAAAATAAAGTGCCAAATATGATACTTATTTCTTTTAATAAATTTTTTCAAATAAATTTTTAAAAGAAATGTTAAGTCAATATTCAAATAATAATGAAATAAAAAAATTATATTAATAATTATTTTATTAAAAAAAGTAATTTTATACCTTTTTTTTTTGATGGTGGTTTTATCTAGCAATACCATTTCAGCATTATGTCTTTTTTCACAAATTTTATTCGCTAAATTGTGTGCTTGGACTTGTGCTCCACCTGGATTAGGAAAAAATGCTCCAGGTACGATTGCTATTTTCATTTTTTTTTGAGTAAAAGAATTAATAAACTATATAATAAAGTAATAAAAGATAACAATATAACAAGAAATATATTTTGATTATTCAGTCTGACTCTGACCTCTTCTTTAAATCTTTTGAAAAACCCCAATTTACTAGAGATTCCATATGGATTAAATTTACCAAAAATTTCATATTTTTTTGAATTCATACCAACAAAATTTCTCTTTATCATTTTGAATATAAAGTCTCTATCTGATGAGTATTTGAACCTTGTGTCATATAAACCAATTTTTTTATGAAGCTTTTTCTTTACAAAAAAACCACATGAATGAGCGGGATATATATTAAATTTATACCAAATTTTATTTGGCCAAAATCCATGCATTAATCTTTCTTTAACAACGCTACCAAATAAATAGTCAATCTTATTATTTTTGAAATATCTATGGGCGATGGATAATGTATCTTTATAATAATAATCATCAGCATTTAAAATTCCAATAACTTCCCCTTTGCTTATTTTTATACCTTTATTTATTGCGTCATAAATTCCATCATCTTTATCAATAATTAATTTTGAAATATATTTCTTATTCTTTTTTAAAATAGAAATTGTTTTTTTTTCCGATCCACCATCGACTACAATATGTTCAAAATTCTTAAAATTTTGTCTTTTAAGGCTCATAAAAGTTTTTTTAATTTGAGGCTCATTTAGAACAGGTGTAATTATAGAAAAGAAAATTTTTTTTGAATTCATTTAAATTTTATTGAAAAATTTTATATAAGTATCGTTCTTTTTTGACAATCTAATTAAGTTTTTTTTTGCATTTTTTATTTTTATTTTACAGTTCTTAAAATTTCTAATCGCAAACTTTAATTTTTGAGAAAGTTCATTTATATTTCCAGTCTTATAAAGCAAACCAAAATTATTATTTAAGATAATATCACTATAACCACCAAAGCTTTTACTTGTTATAATCAAACAATTAAAGGAGACTGCTTCTGCAATAGTATTAGGAAATCCCTCATAAATAGAAGTATTTACCAATATATCAGTTTTGTTATAAATATAATCGAGAAATCTTTTATCATTTTTAAATTTAAAAAATTCTAATTTTGAGTAAGTTTTTTTTGATACAGATAATTTGATTTCTTTTTTAATATTTTTATTTGATATAATATTAAATTTAACATTTTCATTTTGAATATGATCAATACTTTTTATAAAATCAAAAAGTCTTTTCTCACTTGAATGTCTTCCAATCCAAGATATTTGCAGTATTTCATCATATTTTTTTTCATATTTTTTTTTTATATTAATAATAGGGTTAATAGTTAACACATTTAAATTAAATTTTAATCTAATGTAAGAAGATACTTTAGATGAGTTTCCAATTATATAATCTGCACGTCTATAGAAAATTTTTGCTAAATAAAAAATTGTTTTTTTTTTTATAAAATCTTTAAAACTTGAATATATCTCTAGCTCTTGCAGTGGTGTTCTTTCAATTAGAACTAGTTTTAAATTTTTAATATTCTTTATTATTATTGAGCTCAAAACATTAGCATAGTTTATATTAGAGACAAAAATTATATTTGTTTGTTTGGATATTTTTTTAAGTTTAAAATATATTTTAATAATACCTAAAATAGTTTTTTTGGATGAAATCTCAATTATATTTACATTGATTTTCTGAAAATTTTTTTTATAGTGATTTTTTCCAAGTGATATAACATTTATTTTATTTTTTTTATTCTTTAAAGTCTTACATATATTTAGTATTGAGTTTCCAGCTCCACCAAGAGTAAAATCTGGAAGAAAGAAGTAGATATGTCTTTGTTTTATCATAATTTATTGTAATCCTTTAATGATACGTAATATGAATATATTTTATTGGTGTCCATTTTTATCAAAGGTTGCTACTGTACAAGCAGTTATAAACTCAGCAATAAGCTTAAAGAAATACTCTAAAAACAAAATAAGTCCACATATTATTAATGCAATAGGTGAATGGGATGACTTAGAAGATTTGGTAAATGAAAATAATATAGGTTTAATTAAACTCACAAAAAGTAAATCAATATACAAATCATTGCCAAGATATTCTTATTTTAAAAGTAGGCTATCTTATATATTTATAGGTCTTTACACATCTGTAAGTTTATTTAAATTTCTTAAAGCAAGGAATAAGGGTGACATATTTGTGATACATTTAATTTCATCTTTGCCACTTTTATTAATTTTGTTATTTAACTTCAAATGTAAGTTTATTTTAAGAATATCTGGATATCCAAAATTAAATTTTTTGAGAAGATTATTATGGAAAACTTGTAAAAAAAAATTATCAATAATTCTTTGTCCAACAGAAGATACTAAAAATGATCTTATAGAAAAAAAAATATTTAAAAAAGAAATGTTTCATATTTTATATGATCCAGTCATTGAAGTAAAAAAAATATCTTCATTAAAAAAGAAAAATATAAAAAAAAATTTGGTAGGTAAAAAATTTATTTTGAACATTGGTAGATTAACTGATCAGAAAAATCAAAAAATGTTAATAGAAGGTTTTATTAATTTTCTTAAATTTGACCCAAATTTATACCTAGTAATTCTAGGTGAGGGGGAACTTGAAAGTAATCTAAAAAAATTTGTATTAAAGAAAAATATTGAAAATAAAGTTTATTTTTTAGGTCATGTTGAAAATGTATATAACTACCTGCAAAAAGCTAAATGTTTTATATTAACTTCAAAGTGGGAAGATCCAGGGTTTGTTTTGATTGAAGCAGCATTTTTAAAACAAACAATAATTTCTGCAGATTGCCCCAATGGCCCAAAAGAAATTCTTCAAAATGGCTCTGGCGGATATTTATTTAAATCAGATGATGTAAATGATTTAGTTAATAAGTATAAACAGTTTGATAATGATACAGACAGTAATATAAAAAATAAGAAACTTAAAACTCTCAAAATTTCTAAAAACTATACTTGTTTTAATCATTATGTACTTTTCAATAAAATATTAAAATTGATTTAAAATGATAAAAAATATCATTCTTGTTTATCCATCATTTGAAAGAGGTGGTGTAAAAAAAAATTTTCTAAGTTATTTAAAAATATTAAGTAAAAAAAAAATAAATATTAATATTATTACAGATAAAAAAATAAATAAAAAAAAATTTAAAAAAAATATAAAAGTTTTTACTACAAAAAAATACAAATTTAGTTTTATCTATAAATACTTGTGCAGTTTTATTTCAGCTTATAAAATTTTACAGCTAAGAAAATCTATAAAAATTAATGATTTAAGAGTTATATCTTTTCAAAGTAGTTTTTTTACATCAATAATTTGTCGATTGATTGGATTTAAATTAATTGTAAGAGTATCAGAAGACCCTATAGGAGCCACAAAATACTCAGATAATATTATTTTAGCTATATTAATATTCTTTACTAAAATTGTTACTTACAACTTGAGTTATAAAATATTTGTTAACTCTAGAAAAATGAATGAAAATTTAAAAAAATTAGTAATTAATAAGAAAAAAATTATTTTGCAATATAACATGAATTTAAAAAGTATTAGAAAATATAAAATAAATAATAAAAAAAATATCTTTTTAAATATAGGTAGATTTTGTAAACAAAAAAATCAAATTCTTATACTAAAAGCTTTTAAATTATTTATTAAAAAAAACAAAAATTTTTTACTTTATTTGTGTGGAGATGGACCAGATACCACAAGATTAAAAGTTATATGCAAGGATTATAATATAGAAAAAAAAGTAAAATTTTTAGGTTGGAAAAATAATACTAAAGATATTCTAATTAAATCTAAATATTTTATTTTTCCATCTTTGTATGAAGGCTTGCCAAATGCCTTAATCGATGCAGTAAACTTTGATTTAGTTTGTGTTTGTAATAATGTAAGCGGTGTGAATGATATTTGTGGCAAAAACTATGTACCCTTAAAAAAAAATAATGCTGAGAGTATTTTTCAAGGAATGCAAAAATCAGTATCTAATTATAATTATTATTCAAAAAAAAATTTAATACATAAAAAAAGATTAAATAAATTTTTATTTAAAAATCTAGAAAATAAATTATTAAAAAATATCAAGTAAATAGGAATTAAATAAAAATAATGATTATTCTAAAAAAAGAAAACTATCAAAAATAAAAAATTTTTGATAAAATCTAAAAAAAACCATGTATAACAATATTTCAATATTAAATTATAAATGAAACAAATTTAGTAATAGCAATTTTTTTTTAAAATTCTTGTAGTATAGTTATAGTAAAATTCGACTAGAAGAGATAAGTTATGTTATAAGCTTAAGTTAAAATTTATAAAAAAAAATTTAAATTATTAAAATAATTAATCTACTGATGAAAAAAAGTATTAAAAAAATCATTGAAATGTTTGGATATGAGATCAAAAAAATTGATAAAAAAAGTCTAAATTTTGATGATATTTATAAAATGTTCTTTAAAGATGATTTAATTATTTTTGATGTTGGGGCAAATAAAGGTCAATCAATTGAAAGATTTAAAAAAATATTTCCCCATTCAACTATTCATGCTTTTGAGCCAATTAAAAAGGAATTTGATTCTATAAAAAATTATTATGAAAAACAAAAAGAAATTTTTATAAACAACTATGCTTTAGGTGAAAATGAATATGAAAAAGAATTAAATTTGTCTAAAAGAACTGGTGTATCCTCTTTTAATAATTTTAATCTTGAGCATGAATGGATAAAAACAAGAAGTAGACAATATAATACAGATATAAAAGGCTTTTTAGATGGAAAAGAAAAAGTGAAAGTTGAAACGCTAGATAATTATTGCAAAAAAAGATCAATTAAAAACATTGATATTTTAAAAATTGATACCCAAGGTTATGAAGAAAAAATATTATTTGGTGCAAAGAATTTAATTGATAGTAATTCAATAAAAGCGATTGAATTAGAAATCATTTTTGATGATACGTATGACAAGTATTTATCATTTAGTGATATAGAAAAATTTTTACTTCCAAATTTCAGATTTTCTGGAATAAAAAATTATAATCAAAATCTATTTGAAGGTATTAATTTTTTTGCTGAAGTTTTATATTTAAATAAAAATATTATTAAGAATAAATAGTCATTTAAGCCAATGAAAAATAAATTAGTTATTTTTGATCTTGATGGAGTTCTAATAAATTCACTTAGTAATATGAAATTTGCTTTATTAAGTACTCAAAAAAAAATGAATATAAAATTAAATTTTAATGTTTATAAAAAATATTTAGGCTTACCATTTGAAAGTATAATGGAAAAAATGAAAATTAAAATAGATGTTGATAAAATAAAAAAGAATTATGAATATTTTTCAAAAAAAAAAATAAAAAAAATATTTAAAAAAAAAAAATAGATAAAATTAAAATAAACAAAAATACTTTATATCAATTAAAAAAATTACAAGAAAAATATTATTTAGCAATATTTACCTCAAAGAGCAGAGAAAGAACGCTCAAAATTTTAAAAAAACATAAATTTTTTAATTTCATTGTTACAGCAGATGATATTAAGAAAGGCAAACCAAATCCTGAAGGTTTAATAAAAATTTTGTCAAAACTTAAAGTTAAGAAAAAAAATACAATTTTTGTTGGTGATAGTCTGTATGATTATCAGGCTAGTAAATTAGCCAAAATAAAGTACCTCCATGCATTGTGGGGATTTGAAAAGAATATTAAAAAAAAAAATAATATAACTAAAATTAGAAGATTTAGTGATATATTAAAAGCAGCTGATAATCTATAATGGAATTAGTTTCAGTAATTTCACCATATTTCAAAAAAAAAAAATTTATAAAAAAAACTATTGTTTCTGTTCTTAATCAAACTTATTTAAATTTTGAGTTTATTATAATTTATGATGATGCAGCTCAAGATGATTATAAATATATAAAAAAAATTTCCAAAATTGATAAAAGAATTAAAGTGATTAAAAATAGTAAAAATTTAGGAGCTGGAGAAAGTAGAAATATAGGTATTAGACATAGTAGAGGGAAATATATTGCTTTTTTAGATTCAGATGATTTATGGCATAGGCAAAAATTAGAAAAACAATTAAAATTTATGATTGATAACAACTTTGGTATATCTCACAGTTCATACAAAATTATTAATCAAAAAAATGAAATTATTGGCAGAAGAATTGCTAGAAATTTTCTTAATTACAATTCTCTTTTAAAATCGTGTGATATTGGATTATCAACAGTGATAATAAAAAAATTTTTATTTAATAATGGTTTAAAATTTCCAAAACTTCAAACTAAAGAAGATTTTGTTTTATGGCTAAAGTTACTAAAAAAAAATAATAAAATAATGGCTTTAAATGAGACACTAGTAAGCTGGAGAAAATTAGATAATTCACTTTCATCATCTTTATTACAAAGACTTTTTGATGGTTTCAAAGTTTACAATAAATATATGAATTATAGCTATTTAAAATCACTGTATTTGCTATTTTGTTTGTGTCTAAATTTCTTAAAAAAAAAATGAACACCATAATTTATTTTTACATAATCATTTTATTTATTTTTTTTTTAAATAAGCTATTCATTAGCAAAAATTTATTACTAAGTCATTCAGGTGATAAACATCAAAAGTTTGTTTCTAAAAAGAGTGTACCTTTAATTGGGGGAATTTTTTTAACTTTTTTGTTTATTTTATCTTATTCAAAATTTGAGAAATATTATGAAATAATGATTATTTTTTCATTTTTTTTGTTAGGTATCTTTACAGATTTAAAAATTTTAAAGTCAGCCAAAAAAAGACTTTTAATACAAACGTTTTTTATAATCTTATTAATATTTTTTTCTAAATTAGAAATTATAGACACAAGAGTTGATTTTCTTAACGCTATTTTGGAATATAAATTTTTTAATTTTTGTTTTGTAGTTTTTTGCCTACTTGTTTTAATAAATGGGTCAAATTTTATAGATGGATTGAATGGATTATTAGTCGGTTATTTTATAATGATTTCAATTATTTTAATAAAAATTGATTTTTTTCAATATTATGATGCAAAATACGATGAAATTTTGTTTTTTTTAACAATTTTATTTTTGGTGTTTGTGTTCAATATCTTTAACAAATTATATTTAGGTGATAATGGAGCTTATGTATTAAGTATATTTTTTGGGTTAATGATTATTGATTATCACCAGAATCATCCAGCTATCTCACCATATTTTTTTATATTACTTTTATGGTACCCTTGTTTTGAAAATTTATTCTCTATAATTAGAAAATTTAGAACTAAAAAATCACCTATATTTCCAGATACGAACCATTTACATCAATTACTTTTTTATTTTTTAAAAAGAAAAAATAAATTTACAGATTTAATGAATAATAATTTTTCATCACTTATTTTACTTCTATTTAATTCTTTGATATTTATTATCTCATTAAAAGATGTCTACTCAACCACACTCCAAGTAGTGACTATTCTTTTTTCAATTATGTTTTACATAATTATTTATATTTATTTATTTAACTTTAAGTATAATAAGTATAAGTAAATTATTTAAAATGTTTGAAAAAAAAAATATAATTTTAAAAAGACTTAATAATATAAAAGAACCTATTATATTAGAATTTGGAGTTAATAGGGGTGGATCTACAAATTTTTTTTTTGATTACATAAATAACAAAGGGGGCCAATTATTTTCAATTGATATTAGAAATTGCAGTAACGCTGTAGACTCAACTGAGTGGAATTTCCTTCAATGTAATGATTTAAATAAAGATAAAATATTAAAAAAGTTTTCAATTATAGAAAAGGGTGTGGACCTTCTATTTATTGACAGCTATCATGAACCTAATCATGTTAAAACTTTACTACATATTTGGTTTTATTATTTAAAAAAAGATGGTCTTATTTATTTTGATGATACTGAAAGCTACTTATACCGCTTAAAAAGAAATAGTATTTTATCAATTGTTAATGACTCAATAAATGATGAAATAAAAAATTTTTATCATCAAAATTATGATCAATTACTTTATACTAAATACTTTCATGGAACAGGTTTAGCAGAATTACAAAAATTTTCTGATCTATATGTCAAACCCACCAATAATAAGATATGGAAGTATAATTTTTTTATAAGTAAAATTTATTTATTTCTAAAAAAATTAAAATTTTATTTCTTATATAAATTTTCTAAAAAATAATATTATCAAGTATTTTAGTATTAAAAAGCCATCTTTAAATTCATTAACTTTTTTAAATCCAGCTATTCTCTTTCGTTCATAAGAATTTATATTATCTATGTTGTATTTTTGTTGTTTAGCTTTAACAGGTAATTCAATACAAAATGTAAAGTCTTTTCTTTTTAAATTTAGGGATTGAACTGAAGAGGTTTTTCCAATCACAAATGTATATAAAATATCTGTAATATTTAATTTAAAAAAAACCTTACCAAGCAATGTAAAAAAAAAATTCCCAACATAAGTAAGTATAGTATCGTCCTCACTTCCAGAATTTGCTTGATACCTCGATGCAAATACAAAATCTAATTTATTATCTTCAAGTTTTTTAACCATAAGATTAATTTCTTTAGGATTAAAAGATCCATCGGCATTGAAAATACAAAAATATTTAGTTTTTGTATTTTCAATGCCTGCTATTAAAGCATCACCGTAACCTTTATTTTTTTGATATAGTATTTCACAGTTATAATTTTTTATTGAACTTATTGTTTCATAGTCATCTTCTTGTAAAATTACTAATTTTTTGAAATTATAATCTTTTAGCTCATCAAGAACTAAAGGAAGTGAGTGACTTTCAAACTTAGCTGGTATGACTAAAGTAATATTATTCATTTATTTAAGGAACCCAATTACCAGAAACATTGTAAAATACAAATAAATAAAGAGATTGTTTTTAAATTTCATAATTTTCTTTATATCTATATCTATATTAACCAAGGAAAAAAGTATTATGATTAAAAAGGGATCATAATATTTATGATAAATAGATATTTGTGGGTTGCTTAATAATATCAATAAAAGAATCAAATAATTTTCAAACTTATTTGATAATATTAAAAATAAAAATAACAAAGAGATATAACTCATTAAGTAAAATAAATAATTATTCTCAAATAAATAATAAGAAGTTTTAAAAAATATTCCTCCACCTGTGTAACTAAATTTATAATCAAAATAAATTAGGCATATTATAAATATCAGTAAGCTTATTATAATTTTACTTGTAATATTTTTAAAATTTAAATTTAGGATATTCGTTAAAACAAAAGGAAAAAAATAAAAAAAAATTATTGATGAAATTATTAATATTTGATTTGCTATATTATTAAAAAAAAAGTTTTGTTTTTCAGTTATTACTGCTGTTTTAGTTAAAAAATTTATATCTAGAACAAATAGATAATATAATGCTGGCAGAGACAATAAGATGTTAGTTAGAATTATATAAATTAATTCTCTACTAAAATAGCTATATTTTTTACAAAAAAAATAAAAAAAATAAATTGAAAAAACTGAAAAATTTGGACTGATATAAGCTGAAATTGCACAAAGAACTATGTTAAAAAAACAGTACTTTAATTGATTTGATCTTAGAAAAAATAAATAAGACAAAATACTTAAAGAGAAAATACTTAAACCTAATAATCTGCTATCAGGCCAAATTGATAAAGTTCTAAATGTTGGAGATAAAAAAATTAAACCAACAATTAATAATAAATATTTTTTTTCGATATATTTAAATTTTTCAATTAAAATTAAGTAAAATATAAATGGCAAAACTAACAAAATATGTAAATGTATTATTCTGATTAAGTTATCACTGAGATTAATTTTCTCAAAAAAAGATAAAAATATTATTAACAAAGGTGAATGTCTTGTTGCAAAACTATCATAATTTAAAAATGTATTTTTAAAATTAATTGCAAAAGCTTCAGAAACAACTTTTTGACCTCTGTAATCTAAAAAAGCCCCACCAGTGCTATCCTCATTAAAATAAAAACCAATAATTAATGATAAATATAATAATATAAAAATTAGCACTAAAATTAGATTATTAAATTTTATTATATCATTTTTCATTTTTAGATTTATATATTAATCTCTGCTTAATTAAACTCTTACATGATTGAACACTTAATATTTTTTCTATACATACTAGTATTCATCTCATCTTCTATTGGGTATGGCATTATTTTTTCAAAAATTCTTGAAAAAGAATTCCTAAAATTGAATTTAGGTTACATTGGAATAATTGGAATTTTTTTCTTAACATTCATTGCAGCAATAACTTCTTTTTTTTATCCCCATAATTTTTACCATAATACAATTTTACATCTAGTAGGTTTAGCTTCATTTGTGTTTTTTATCAAAGATGTGGTTAAAAAAAATTTTGTATTATGTTTGTCCATGATCTTATTAATGATATTAGGGGTTTTTATATTTAAAAATCATGATGATTTTCCTTATTATCATCTCACATACGCATTAAATTTAAGTGAAAATGGCTTTTTAGTTGGAACAGGTGCGTTTGGACATGGATTTAAAACACCCTCATCAATTTTTTATTACCATTCCATATTATATATGCCTGGCATAAAATATTTCCTGTTTCATGCTGGACCTTTTTTTATACTTTATTTTTTTAATATAATAATTTTATCTAACATTATTGAAAAATTAAAAAAAAAAAATTTTGATTTTATATATTTCTTAAGTTTACTTAGTTTTATTTTTATAAATATTGTTTTTTACAGGATTAGTGAACATGGCACAGATAGATCTTCTCAAATTTTACTGATAATAATTTTTTTACTTTTTTTTGAAATATTGTACTCAAAAGAAAAAAATAAAAATTTTGTTATTAACTTATTTTTTCTTATAATTGCTTTAGCAGCAAGTATTAAAGTTTTATATTATATATATTTCTCATTAGCATTATTTTTGTTTTTAGAAAAAAAAATAAATCTTAATTATTTTTTTAAACAATTTACTTTTTTGTTTATTATTTTTCTATTTTCTTCTGTTTTTATTTCTAAAAGTTTTTTTTCAACAGGTTGCCTAGTATATCCAGCAGAAAAAACATGCTTTGAAAAATTTGAATGGTCAATACCAAAATCAACAGTTAAAAAAATGAGCACGCACTATGAATGGTGGGCAAAATCTGGTGGCGCGCCAAATTATAAACATAAATTACCAAAAGAAGAATATATTAAAAATTTTAACTGGGTTCAAAACTGGTACAAAAAACATTTTATAGGTAAAATTTCTGATACACTGGGTGGAATATTATTAATAACATTGATAGTAATTTTGTTATTTAGAGGGCCCTCAAATAAAAAAATTAAAAGAAAAAATTTCAAGATTTATTGCGTAATACCACTTCTTTTTTTATTGGAATGGTTTTTAAATCATCCTTCTATGAGATATGGTGGTTATATACTTTTTGCATTACCAGTATTTATTATTACTTCAAGATATCTTGAGAAAAAAAAAATTGAATATGATAAGATATATTACAGATCGATTTTTCTAATTTTGATTACTCTGACTATCTATAATTTAAGAAATTTAGACCGAATAGTTAATGAAATTAATTTTTATGATTATGATATTATTTCAAGTCCTTATTTCTATGTGCCTGATGTAAAAAGTGAAATTATTACAAGTTCGAATGATCTAGTAATATATAAGCCAAAAAACAATATGTGTTGGGCATCAAAAACGCCATGTTCTTACAATCTACACATAAGACTTAAGAAATATTTATGGATGAAAATGATTTATAAAAATGACGATGAATAGTTTATTTTTTAAGATATTTAATGTGTTGATTAATGTGATTGATTATTCAAATAAAAAAAAAATTCTTAATTTTTTTAAAAAAAGATTAAAAAATAAACCTTTGAATATTATTGATATTGGGGCTCATAAAGGTGAAACAATAGATTTTTTTTTAAATAATTTATTAATAAATAAGATATTAGCTTTTGAGCCTAATGAAGAACTTTATAATCAGTTAAGAAAAAATAATAAATATTTAAATAAAAATATCAGTATTTACAATTTAGGTGTTGGACAAAAATATGAGATAAAATATTTAAATATAATGAGTGACAGCGCCTCATCAACATTTCATAAAATTAATCAAAACACTGATTATTTTAAAAAAAAAAAAAAAATAATTTCCTTTTTTGATCAAAATAAAAAATTTATAAAAAAAACTCAGAAAGTTACAATAATCAATTTATCAAAAATAATTTTAGATAATAAAATCAAAGAAATAGATATCCTTAAAATTGACACTGAAGGGTTTGAATATAATGTTTTAAAAGGAATTGAAAATTTTGATTTTACAAAAATTAAATATATATATATTGAACATCATTTCGACCTAATGATTAATAAAGGCTATAAATTATCTGATATTAATATGTTATTAAATAAAAATAATTTCTACAAAAAATATAAATTGAAAATGAAATTCAGAAAATCTTTTGAATATATTTATGAGAATGAAAAAAAATAAATATTTGATAAGTGTAATTATAGTTAATTATAATAATGCAAAATATTTAAAAAGGTCGCTAGATTCTGTAATTAATCAGCAATATAAAGATAAAGAAATAATTATTGTAGATGATATGTCAACTGACAAATCAATAAAAGTTTTAAAAGAGTATGAAAATAAAGTTAAAATAATTAAAAACAAAAAAAAAACTAATATTGCAGCTTATGATCAGATGAATTCATATTATAATGGTTTTATTCAATCAAAAGGTGGTTATATATGTTTTTTAGATAGTGATGATTTTTTTAAAAAAAATAAATTAAAAAAAATAATAAACCTATTTAAATATAATAATTCATTAAAATTAATTTTTGATAAACCTTTTATTTATTTTGATAAAAAAAATTTTTATCCACTCAAAATAAAAGAAAGAAATACTGGGCTAACTCCCTGGCCTAGATTTACTAGTCAGAGCTGTATTTCAATTGAAAGAGAATACTTAAAAAAAATATTTAATATTTTTAAAATAAAAAAATTTCCAAGTATCTGGTTAGACTTTAGAATTGCATTGCAGGGTTTTTTAGATTTTAAGAAACTGTTTATAATAAATAATCATTTAACGTATTACCAGCAGTCATCAACACAAGTAACTAGTGTATTTAAAAGGTGGTCTTTAAATTGGTGGAAAAGAAGAAAGGAAGCCCATGACTTTACCAAGTATTTATTTAAAAAGAATAATATAAAAAAGAAAATTACTTTTGATGAGCATTTAACTAATGTTATTAATTTATTTATAAAAAAATGAAAACTTCTATTTTAATTGTTGGTAAAAAAAGTTTCATAGGATCAAATCTTTTTATTTCGCTAAAAAATTTTTTTTTAGTCAAAATTATAAAATTTGAAGATATATTGAATAAAAAAGAAAATTATTTCAAAAAATTTAATTATGTAATTAATTGTACATCTAATAATAGATATAATAAAAATTCATATAATGAAAAATATGATTATGATTTTTTAATAGCTCAAAAAATACAAAATTTAAAAATTTTACAGATTTTTCTTAGTTCAAGAAAGGTTTATAGAATAAAAGATAATATTAAAGAAACTCAAAAAACTTATCCTGTCTGCAACTATTCAAAAAATAAAATTAGGACAGAAAATAAACTCAAGAAACTATTAAAAGAAAAAGTATTAATTCTCAGAATTAGCAATTTAGTAGGTATTAAAAACTTTAATAACCAAAAAAGAAAACTATATAAAACGTTTATTGATATTTTTTTAGAAAACACAAAAAAAGGCATAATCATTAAAAATAATAAGATTTATAAGGATTTTTTATCGATCTATAAATTCTGTGAAATTGTACAAAAATTGATAAAAGTAAGGGCATTTGGCACTTATAATATTTCTTTAGGTAAAAAAGTTTACCTCGACAAATTAGTTAAATGGCTTAATGAATTCAATGATCATCAAATTAAGTTAAAAAAAATGCCAAATAATTACAAAAAACAAAGTTTTTATTTAAATAATGATAAGTTAATGAAAAAGATTAATATTAAAAATAGATTAATTGATTTAGAAAATGATTGTAAAAAAATTAGCAAATTAATTTTTAGATAAAGATGAAAAAAACAGCATTAATTTTTGGTATAACTGGTCAAGATGGATCTTATTTGGCTGAGCTACTTTTAAAAAAAAATTACATTGTTCATGGAGTAAAAAGAAGATCATCATCATTGAATACTGGCAGAGTAGATCATCTTTATCAAGACCCACATTTGAGAAATAGAAGTTTTATTTTACATTATGGAGATATCACAGACTCAATTTCTGTATCTACTTTAATCAAAAAGATTAAACCAGATGAAATCTATAATCTTGCTGCTCAATCTCATGTTGCTGTATCTTTTGAGGTGCCAGAATACACTGCCAATGCAGATGCAATTGGAGCATTAAGAATCTTAGAAGCGATTAAATTTCATGGTTTTGAAAACAAAACTAAATTTTATCAAGCAGGTACTTCTGAAATGTTTGGAAAAGTACAAGAAATTCCACAAAGTGAGAAAACTCCATTTTATCCTAGAAGCCCATATGGGGTAGCAAAGGTCTATGCTCACTGGATTACAGTGAATTATAGAGAGGCATATAACATTTTTGCATGCAACGGGATACTTTTTAATCACGAGAGTCCTGTAAGAGGAGAAACATTTGTAACAAAAAAAATTGTCGGAGCACTTTGTAAGATTAAATTTGGATTACAAAAAAAACTATTTTTAGGAAATCTAGCAGCTAAAAGAGACTGGGGCCATGCTAGAGACTATGTTGTTGCAATGTGGAAAATGATGCAAAAAAAAACTCCTACTGACTATGTAATAGCTACTGGCAAAGAACATAGTGTAAAAGAATTTGTTAATTTAGTGCTCAATGAATTAAAAATTAAACATACGTGGCAAGGAAAAGGTATTAAGCAAAAATGTTACGATAAAAATAAGAATATTATTATTGAATGTGATGTAGCTTACTTCAGACCCTTAGAGGTAGATATGCTTTTAGGAAATGCCAAAAAAGCAAAAAAAGAACTAAATTGGAAACCAAAAATTAAGATTAAAGAATTAGTAAAAGAAATGGTTGCATCAGAGTTAAAATCCCTAAAGCATGATTAATATTAACTCCAAAATTTTTGTTGCTGGCCACAAGGGTCTAGTCGGAAGTGCAATAGTAAGAAAATTAAAAGAAAAAAATTTTAAAAATATATTAATTAGAGAAAAATCTAGACTTGATTTAACAGATCAAAGGCAGGTTTTAAAATTTTTAAAAAAAGAAAAACCAGAATTTATATTTCTTGCAGCAGCAAAAGTAGGTGGCATATATTCAAATAATAAATTTAAAGCTGAATACATTTATAATAATTTAGCGATACAAATAAATATAATTCATTCTGCATACTTAAATAATATTAAAGACCTTATATTTTTAGGCTCTAGTTGTGTTTATCCAAGGTTATGCAAACAGCCTATAAAAGAGAGTTATTTAATGAATGGACAACTTGAAAAAACTAATGACGCTTATGCTATAGCAAAAATTGCAGGTATAAAGATGTGTCAAAGTTATAATGAACAATATAAGACAAATTATAAATGCTTAATGCCTACAAATACATTTGGCCCAAATGATAATTATAATGAACTTAATTCCCATTTTTTGCCTGCACTTATAAAAAAGGTTCATAATTTAAAAAATAATAAAAAAAGTATATTAACATTGTGGGGCAATGGTAAAGCGAAAAGAGAAGCGATCTATGTGGATGATATAGCTGACGCATGCATATATTTTATGAATAAAAAACTTAAAGAATCATTTATTAATATTGGAACTGGAAAAGATTATTCAATTCTTGATTATGCAAAATTACTACTAAAATTAGTTGTTCCTGATAAAAAAATAAAGATTAGGTATGATTTGTCAAAACCTAATGGTACACCAAAAAAAGTTTTAGATGTTTCGTTAGCAAAAAGTTACGGGTGGTCTTATAAAAACACTTTAAAAGAGGCTCTTTATAAAACTTATAAAGATTTTTCAAAATTAAAAAAAAAATAATGAAAAATATTTTGGTAGTTACTGGTGGTGCAGGGTTTGTGGGGTCTAACCTTATTTCATTATTTCTAAAAAAAACTAAATTTAAGATTATTAGTATTGATAACTATTCCACAGGGTCAAAAAAAAATCATTTAAAAGACAAAAGAATTAAATATATTAACTCTCATACAAAAAATATTTCAAAAATATTAAATAAACACAAAAAAGATATACATTCAATTTTTCACTTTGGTGAATTTGCAAGAATATATCAGAGTTTTCTTAAAATGAATGAGTGTATAAATTCTAATACAATAGGATCACACGAGGTATTTAATTTTTGTTTATCTAATAAAATTAAATTAATATATTCGGCAACTTCAGCAAGCATTGGAAACAAAGGACACGATAAAAATTTGTCACCTTACGCTTTTACTAAAGCAAAAAATCTTGAGATGTTAGAGAATATAAAGCGATGGTATAATCTAAAATTTGAAATTATTTATTTTTACAATGTTTATGGACCAAAACAAATAGGCAAAGGTAGTATGGCTACAGTAATTGGGATATTTGAAGATCAGTATAAAAATAAAAAGCCATTAACAGTTGTCAGACCTGGCACTCAATCAAGAAGATTTACGCATATAGATGACACAATTGATGCATGTTATTATGCTTGGAAAAAAGATAAATGTAGACATTATAGTATCTCAAATAAAAAGAGTTATACTATAATCGAGGTTGCTAAAATGTTTAATTCAAAAATTGAATTATTACCTTCAAGACGAGGCGAAAGGTTTGCTTCTGCGCTAACAAGCCTTAATCTTTCAAATAAGGTTCATAAGAAATTTGGCAAAGCTAAACTAAAAGATTATATAAAAAGCTTTATTAAAAGCACTTAAAAATACCATAATTCATGGTTTACAAAGCTCATTAATTAGATATAACACTCTCGCCGGTGATTATTGCGAAGGGGTAATACCCGATCCCATTCCGAACTCGGAAGTCAAGCCCTTCAGCGCCAATGGTACTTTGTCTTAAGGCATGGAAGAGTAGGACATTGCCGGCTATAAAAAAATATTATGAAAATAAAAAGTTCATTGAAATCGCTAAAAAAAAGAGACCTTAACTCTAAGTTAGTTAGAAGAAGAGGCAGAGTTTATATAATTAATAAGACAAACCCAAAATTTAAAGCAAGACAGAAGTAATTTTTATGGATAACGGAAACCATAAAAATACCTGGAATAACTTCACAAAATTTGTGTTGTGGGGAACTGTCGCTGTTATTGGTGTTTTAGTTTTAATGGCAATATTCTTACTATAGAATTTATTCTATGAGAATCGTTTCAATTTTAGAAAATCAAAAAATAGAAAAAAGAATAGCGATCACTCCTGATATTGCAAAAAAATATATAGCTCTTGGTTTTAAAATTTCTATAGTTGAAAAATATGGAGAACATTTAGGGTTTAAAGATAGCGATTATAAGGAGCTAGGTGTTGAAATTTCAACCGATAAATCTGAAGTTTTAAATAGTGCTGATATCATAATTCAATTGGGTTTATTATCAGATGAAAATATTTTAAATTTAAAAGAAAACCAAACTCTAGTTGGGGTGCTCAATCCTTATGATAATAAAGAAAAAATAAAAAACTTATCTAAAAAGAATATTAATATTTTTTCTTTAGAAATGCTGCCCCGAATAACTAGAGCTCAATCAATGGATATTCTTTCTTCACAAGCGAATCTTGCTGGTTACAAAGCAGTAGTAGAGTCATTTGCAAATTTTGAAAAAGCAATACCAATGATGATGACTGCTGCAGGCACAATTCCAGCAGCAAAAGTGTTAGTGGTTGGTGCAGGTGTAGCTGGTCTTCAAGCCATTGCAACAGCAAAAAGAATGGGTGCCATTGTATTTGCAACAGATGTTAGGATGGCCTCAAAAGAACAAGTTGAAAGCTTAGGTGGAAAATTTTTAACTGTTGAAGGATCAGAAAATCTTGAAACAGAAGGTGGTTATGCAAAAGAAGCATCTGAAGATTTTAAGAAAAAACAAGAAGACCTTTTAGCAGAAACTCTTAAGAAAATTGATATCGTAATATGTACTGCTTTAATTCCAGGCAAAAAAGCTCCATTAATTATTAAAGGCTCCATGATTGATAATATGCAATCAGGCTCTGTTATTTATGATCTAGCAGCAATTCAAGGTGGAAATGCTGAATTTACTGAAGTTGATAAAGTTGTAGTTAAAAATGGAGTAAAGATTATGGGTGAAACAAATATTCTCAATAAGCTTCCTGTTTCCGCTTCAAACTTATACTCAAAAAATGTATTTAATTTTGTCTCAAATTTATATGATAAAGAAAATAAAAAGATTAATATTAATTTAGAAGATGAAATAATTAACAAAACATTAATTAAATAGATTTATGGAAATAGACCCTTTTATATTTAGATTAAGCATATTTATTTTATC
>Ga0115001_10000286_pt1 | contig 36510 bp, 34 predicted proteins | sample ArcticOcean_MG_C_12_FD_89869 | JGI IMG/M metagenome (GOLD analysis project Ga0115001, IMG submission 89869) | Marine microbial communities from western Arctic Ocean - ArcticOcean_MG_CB8_130 | ecosystem: Environmental > Aquatic > Marine > Oceanic | place: Arctic Ocean: Canada Basin | collected... | reverse complement strand
CGCGGGCCTCCTCGAAGTAGGCGAGGTAGTTGCTGTGGTGGACAATCCCCATGGCGTCGGTCTCGACGAACCGCACCCGGATTTGGTGCGTGAACTCATAGTCGGCAGGTGAGGAGGTTGGTTCGACAGACATGCGCACGCGGTGATTCTTGCACGCGCCGATCGGACCGACTGTCACGCTCTTGTCGCGCCCTGGTCAGACCCCTTTGTGTTCATGATCGGTGTGACAGGCCAGTTGCGCGAGGATGGCAGGGTGACCCCGGCGGTGAAGATGTTGGAGAGTGCGGGCGTCGAACACGTGATCAGCGAGTACGACCGGCATCTGTCCGGCGCGGGTGTGCTGAGCGACTTCGGCAGGGAGGCCGCCGAAGCGCTCGGCCTGTCGGATAACGAGGTCTTCAAGACGCTGATCGTGGTCGTCGAAGGTGGACCGCGCTCACCCGAAATGGTCGTGGCGGTCCTTCCGGTCAGCTGTCAGCTATCGATGAAGCTGATCGCTGTAGCCGCGGGCGCGAAGAAGGCGACGATGTGTGATCCGGCTGCGGCGGAACGGTCATCCGGCTACGTGATCGGCGGGATCAGCCCGTTTGGCCAGCGGCGTCAGTTGCGAACTGTTGTTGACGAGTCCGCTCTACTGTTTGACACGGTTTACGTGAGTGGTGGCAAGCGAGGTCTCGACATAGCGCTCGCTCCGGGTGACCTGATCGGCGTGCTCCATGGGACCGTGGCCTTGATCACTGCATGAGGTCGCCGCCTGGCGACGGCACGACGACCGAGTTGTAGATCGTTGCCCGGGTCCGAGCGAGAACGGTCGCGCTCAGCGAGCGGGATGGCGTTGCAGGGCTTCGATTCGAGCGACGCGTGTTCGGGCCGCCGGATGTGATGCTGTCAGCCGCGCTCGCCAACCAACGGTGCGACCGCCCGTGCCGTTGGCGAGGACCTGGCGCAGTGCACTCGCCAACTCGGGGCCGAATCCCATTGCGACAGCGCGTTTGTCGGCTTCGAACTCGGCGCGCCGGCCAACGAAGTTCCCGAGTGCATCACCCGCCCGCAACGCTGCGGTGAAGACCCACGACACTGCCTTAAAGAAGGTGGCCGCGAACTGCCCGACAACTTCAATGACCGGTGAATGACGCCCGAAGCTCTGCGCAGCCGCCTGCGACACGTTTTCAAAGAAGAAGCCGATCTGAGCCAGGAATACGACGGGCGCCGACAACCAGTGAGCGATGGTGATCGCCACCGTGTGGAGGCCAAGGTGGTGGCTGATTTCGTGAGCGAGTACGCCGCGTAGTTGGGCCGGTGTCAGCTCTTGGGCGGCGAATGAGGTGACGACGACGAGGTGCCCACCGCAGGCGAAAGCGTTCAACTCGTCAGATGGCAGCACTCGCAGTGCATAGCGATTTGGGGGCAGGTTGTTGGCCTGGGCGATTTCGGCCCAGGCGGGAGCGATCAGGGCGGCTTCTTCGGGCTGAGCGGGACGTGCACCAAGAATGGGGGTCAGCACAGCGGTTTGGAAAGGCCGAACGAACAACAGCAAGCCGGAGGCAGCGAACACAACGACCGTCCAGCGAAAAGGCACCCCGAAGACCATGTTGACGGGCCACCAGAGCAGGCCGAGTGCCAGCAGGCTGAATGGAGCCATCGCGACGACCGGGACAAAAGCCCAGATCGCTGACCGTTCGACGCTGCGAGCGCCCCGTGACCGAGCCATCAAGCTGCACACAATAGAGATTGTGCGCACTCCAGATCTGACTTCATCCATAAACTCACCATGAGTGTTCGATTCAACGTTCAGGGTGTCGAACGCGGTAGGGGTTGTGTGTCATTCGTCAAGAATTCCATTAAGGAGCCGAAGGGCTCATTAAATGCGCAAGGATTGTCAGTAAATAAAAGCAGACAAGAATAATTGAACAGAAAAGGGAACTGATTGTCACGATCGATGGCCGTAGAGCGGTCAAAAGTCAGAACGCTGCTCGATAGCGCTGCTGCGTGTCGAGTTGACGATCCCGTTCGGGCGCTCAAATTGGTCCTCGACGCACGCACGCTCGCACGTGCATCGGAACTGACGGATAACGAAGCCGAAGCGCTCTACGCTCTGGCCTCCATTGCCCACCAGCGCGGCCATACCGACGACGCGTTCGCCCTCGCAGCCGAAGCTGTTGCGGTTGCCTCGAGTGAGGCGCCGTCGCTGACGCTCGCCTGGTCGCACCACCTGCTCGGTGTGGTCCACTACCAGGCCAGCAACTTTGCTGCTGCCCTCGAACAGTCCCTTACGGCCCTCCAGGTGTACCGCACCACTGACGACGAGGTCGACGAGGGGAAAATTCTCCACACGATTGCCGCCGTGTATCAGTCGATGGGCGACCACGACCGTGCCATTGCCACGTACGAGACCACTCTGGCGATCAACAAGCCGCTCGGTCGTCGTGACCTCGATGCCATGGTGCTCGGCAATCTCGCCCGTGTCCGGGGCCGTCGAGGCGAGTACCTCCCGGCGATCAGCCTCGGCCGACGCGCTGTCGAGCTCGCTCGCGAACATGCGCCGCAGCTGATTGGTGGTCTGCTTGCGGATCTCGCCGAGGCATACGTCGGCCTCGCCGATCACGCCAGTGCAACTCTGTGCTTCGACGAAGCTCGTGCCTATTGGGAACACCGTCTGGCCAACGGACAAGAATTGGCTCCCGCCGAGCAGCTCGGGATCATGGTGTCCGAGGGTCGCGTTGCGATGCGGAGCGGTCAGAACGACGAGGCGATCAGATCGCTCTCGGCGGCACTCGGCCTTGCCGACCGTACCGAACACCGCGAACTCAAACTCGAAATCCACGACCTCCTGGCAATGGCCTATAAGCAGGCCGAAAAATTCAATGAGGCACTTGATCAACGCGAGCATCACTTCGCGTTGCACCGTGAGATTTTCACCGACTCCGCTGACCTCCGGTTGCGAACATTGCAGATTGCTCACGACAACCAGACGGCCCGGTATCACACCGAGATCACCCGCCTGCAGACCACCGAATTGGTCAGCAGCTTTGCCGCTCAGCACGCGGATGCTGACGCTTACCACCTCGAAGCGTTCGAACGTCTGGCATCGCTCGCCGAATTCCGTGGCGGCAACACCACGAAGCACACCGATGCCGTTGGCGATCTGTCCGCCGAAATCGCTCATGCGATCGGCCAGCCGCCGGAGTGGTGCGAGCGTTTGCGCTTGGCCGCACGTTTGCATGACGTCGGCAAGGTCGCCATCTCCGATTCGGTACTCCGGAAGCCCGGCCCGCTCACGATGTTGGAATTCGACGAGGTCAAGCAACACACGGTGCTCGGCCGTCGCCTGCTGTCTGGTGTATCCACCGATCTTTTCTCGCTTGCTGCCGAAGCTGCCTGGGCCCATCACGAATGGTGGGACGGCTCGGGCTACCCGAACGGCCTCAGTGGTAGGGCAATCCCGTTGTCCGGCCGGATCGTTGCCGTTGCTGACGTGTACGACTCTCTCGCCACCCGTCGCGTGTACAAACGTAAATGGAGCTTGGCTGAAGCAATCCGCTACGTTCGATCAGGAGCGGGCACCCAGTTCCAGCCGGAGCTCGTCGACGCATTCGTGCAAGTGATGGTGGCCCGCGAGCCGTTGCTGGAAGCGGAATTCGCTTAACCCTGCGGTAGCGGCGGTTTCATTGCTGGGCTTTACGATCACATCCATGGCCGCCGACAGCACTGCGATCACGCGTGATGAGCGCATCAAAATGCGTGAGCGGAATCCGAAGTGGCGCAACGATCCGGTGCGGATCGAGATGCTTGAGTGCATCAACTGCGACGCCTGCCTGCGGGCCTGCCCACCGAATTTCGGTGCGATTTTCAACCACGGCGCAGACGTCGTGATCATCCCCGAACTTTGCAGCGGTTGCGACAAGTGCATCCCGGCATGTCCGGTCGACTGCATCTACCCGGACCCTGACTGGACCCCTGAGACCGCAACGTCCAGTGGCTCCGGTGACTGGTGGGAGTTGCCACGCTCAGACGGCGATCCCTACGTTTAACCCTCCCACTTCCATCCGGTCGGGTCCGATCCGGTCCGGTCCGATCCGGTCGGATCTTGGGTGGACGTTTCAGCAGGTGGTTTGGTCGAAAGTAACAAGAGCATCGAGCCCGGAGCGGACGCCAGCGGGCCAGTTGGCGACGACCTGGCTATCGGGAGTCTCTGCCGATACGAAGGCTCCAACGAAGGTGACGAGGGGCTGAACTGCAGCCGCCAATTCATCCGGTGACAGGTCGATGAGACGATTCAAGATGAGGATGCGTGGCGGGCCGACTGTGCCGTCGGGAGCGTTCTGCATTTGCCTGAACCGCGGGAGTACGACCTCGATCAGTTCGCATGTCGGTGTGCGCGCAGGAGCACGCGTGGAGAGAGCGCGGAGGTGCGGTAAGTCGGCCGACACCACAACGGTTCGGTCACCCGATCGCGTGACGTACATCAGTTGATCATCTGCGTAGAACACGCCCGAACTGTCGTTGGCCCAGGCTGCGAACCCGCCAAAATTTCGTGATGACCGCAGCGACGCAACCGCACCGTCGAGTAGTTCGAACACCTGCAGTTCACCGGGATGGTCAGCACTCAAACGGTCACCGTTGATGAGTAATGCATCGCCTCCCGGAGACAGGCCATTGACCTGCTGCGGGTTGGCGCCGTCAGGAAGGTCGGTCGCCCAGAGTGTGCGGAAGCCGTTCCGATCGAACGAGGCCAGCGAGCACTCAAGTTGCTGGTCACACTCGCGGAGCAGCAGATGGTTGCGTCCCGTGGCCACGACATCGCCTGAGGTGATGCGCGTCGTGCCGTCCTCCGCAAGGAGGTAGCTCCCGCCCGTGTCTTTCACGACAAGGTCGCCACCAGGCGTCGCGAGTGCCCGAGGGGTGCTGCCCGCAAGCCAATGGGCGACACGGACCGACAGCCCCGCCGACACGTCACCAGTTTCCTCGGGCGATCGGAGGGTGATGATCTGCGGCACCTCGTTCTCCAGTGGTGGCAGCGAAGCCGGCCAGGTGATGAAAGCGTTCGAGGCGGCGGCCGTCGCGACTCCCCCGAGTGGCTGGTTCATTCCGCCGATCGAACGGTCGATACCAATCAGCTGCGACCCGCCCTCGGGAGTTGGAAAGACCAGCGTGCCCGCATCGTTGACGACGACTCTGGTGCCTTGCGGAGCGAAGTAGCCGAGGTCGGTGATCCGCACTCGACCGCTCGGCAGCGAGATCTCAAAGATCCCCTCGTTGCTTTGCAACGCCACAATTTCGGTCGGATCGATGTCAGCAAGTTCATCCGCAATCGAAATGAGTTCGAATCGAGGTGGCGTTGCTTTTGCGAGACGCTCTGCGAGGGGGCGAGGCCGAATTGTCGTCGGCGTTGCTGGCTCGTCGAGATTCTCCGGAAGGGTCTCGATAGCGGGAGGGGTGGTCGGCAGCGGAACAATCTCGGTGACGTCGGCGGTTGGTTTGCTATCGCCACCGGAACGGATCGCAACAGGAATCGTTCCTGCAACAACAGCAAGAATGCCGATCGCTACGAACCCGCGGGCTCTGCCTGACCAGGCGTTACGCCGCGGCAGTCCGTTGTCGACTTGATCGAAGTCGAGATGGAGTGACGATGCAGGATCACCAGATTCGGAGGACATCGATCCGCCCCGCGCCCATGGATCGGGCCCTTCGGTTCGATCTGCTCCTGCCATCTCTTCCACCTTTACAGACCCTGAGGCTGCGAACAATGTGCGGAACTCGGTGGTGACGTTTCGGCGGAGGTGCGTTGAGCAAGTAGAAAGAACAGTTGATGAGTGAGCCAATGATCCTTCCCGGTTGTGAGCCACTGAGCTCTGACGGCAGCCGCGACGCTGGCGTGCTGGTGATTCACGGTTTCACCGGTAACCCGTCGTCGCTTCGTGCACAAGCCGATTCGTTCGCGGAGCTCGGCTATCACGTCGAGCTGCCGCGGCTGCCCGGCCACGGCACGACCATCGACGACATGTTGAGGACCAACTGGGCTGACTGGTCGGGTGAGGTCGAAGCCGCCTACCAGCGCCTTGCTTCACGCACCGCCAATATCGTTGTCATGGGCCTCAGCATGGGTGGCACGCTCACCCTGTGGGCAGGCTTGCAGCACAGCGCTGTGGCTGGCCTCATTCTTGTCAATCCGGCGGCTGCGAATCAGGCCGACGAAGCACGGGCGATGATTAAGGAGATGGTCGAGGACGGCACGGCCGTGGCTCCTGGAATTGGTTCCGACATTGCCGACCCCGATGCGACCGAGATCGCCTATGAAGGAACGCCGCTCGTCCCGCTGCTCTCGCTGTACAACGATGGCGTTGCGCCCATTGCTGATCGCTACGGCGACCTCGCCATGCCGATCCTGCTGTACACCTCAAAGAACGATCATGTGGTGCCACCCGCAGCGAGTGACCACCTGGCAGCGACCGCTGGTGGCGTAGTCGAACACGTGCTGCTCGAGCGGAGCTACCACGTGGCCACGCAGGACTACGACGCCGCCGACATCACCGCTGGCGCAGCAGCCTTCATCGCACGAGTCACCGGAGCCTGACGATGAGCCTGTTGAGCAGCATCCCGTCGCCGTCGTTCAATTCGTTCAGCATCGGCCCACTCAGCTTGAACATCTATGGGCTGGCCATCGCCTGCGGCGTGATTGCCGCGGTGTGGATGTTTGGCAAGCGCCTCGAAGAGCGCCACGCTGGCACAGCGGATGACGCGAGCTCGATCGCGATCTGGGCAGTCATTGCCGGGGTGATCGGAGCGCGTCTTTATCACGTGGCCACCGACTGGGATCGCTTCACCGACAATTACGCAGCCATCCCGAAGTTGTGGCAGGGCGGCCTCGGGATTCCGGGTGGTCTTGCTGCGGGCATTCCGGTTGGGCTCCTCATCGCCAAACGCAAGGGCATCAGCATGCCGATGGCGGCTACATGCGCAGCGCCAGCAATTCCACTCGCGCAGGCGATTGGACGCCTTGGTAACTACTTCAACCAAGAGCTCTATGGCAAGGCAACGAGCCTGCCGTGGGCGCTTGAAATCGATGACGCCCACCTTCTCGACGGTTATGCCTCAGGCACCACGTTCCACCCGACGTTCCTCTACGAACTGCTGTGGAGTTTGGCGCTGTGTGGCGTGTTGTTGTGGATCGATCGCAAGTGGCGGCCGGGCCTCGGCCAGCTCATGGCGATGTACATCGTCGGCTATGGAATTGGTCGGTTCTGGGTAGAGGGACTCCGCATCGATCGGGCTGATGAACTTGCTGGCCTGCGTTGGAACCAATGGGTCGCGATTGTCATGGTCGGCGGCGGCAGCTTTGCTCTCGCCATGATGCGGCGTAATCCAATCCTCGAAGAGGCCGAGCCGTTCGACGGCGGTGACGAGTTGGTCACCGATGTCGTCGACAACGGTGAAATCGTTGATGTTGGCGAGAGCGCAGCTACTGACGGAGAATTTGTCGATGAAGCGGCTGCCGATGATGCGCGGTGAGTTAGCTGCCAGAAACTTGGCGGACGTCGGGGATCTGGTCGGCGAGGACCGCTGAGGCGTCGGCTGAGAGTTTGTCGTCGGTGATCAAGACGTCGGCATCGCTCAGGTTCGCGAAGGAACTGAGGCCGGTGATGCCCCACTTGCTGTGATCAGCGAGGACGATCTTGCGTCCCGATGCCTGGATGAAGGCTCGGTTCGTGTCCGATTCCAAGATGTTTGGCGTGGTGAAACCGGCCCGTTCGCTCATGCCGTGCACACCAATGAACAAGATGTCGACATGGAGTGCAGCAAGTGCGGTGGCTGCGATTGGACCGACGAGCGCATCGCTGGGCGTTCGGACACCACCGGTGAGGATGATGTTTCGATCGGCGCGCCAGAACTCGTTAAACACTTCGGCAACGCGCATGCTGTTGGTGACGACGGTCAGGTTTGGGATTGCAGCGAGTTCGCCGGCGAGCCGCCAAGTGGTGGTGCCGGCCATCAAGCCGATCGTGGCGCCGCCCCGAACGAACTCAGCAGCTGCACGGGCAATGGCTTGCTTCTCGGCTGTATGGGTATTCGATTTGGCGTCGAAGCTGGGCTGGTCAGCGGCGTGGTCGGTCGAGACCTTGGCACCGCCGTGCACTTTGACGAGAGCACCGGCTTCGTCGAGCACATCGAGATCTCGCCGGATGGTCATGTCGCTGACTTCGAGCAGCGTGGCGAGTTCGGTGACTCGGACAGAACCGCGTGTTCGAACTTCGGACACGATGAGATCGTGGCGTTCCTGTGCCAGCGACCGGGCAACCGGTAAAATGCTGGTAGCCAAGTGCATGTTGGTGTTCATGTGCGCCATCTTCGAGCAAAGGTGGGTCGAAATCAACAGCTCTGCACAGAATGTGTCTGAAATGAGCGCAGGATTGGTGGTCGATCGAACATTTGAACGACGCGATTCGGACATTCCTTCGGACATTCCTTCGGACATTCCTTCGGACATTCCTTCGGACATTCCTTCGGACATTTCGAGTGTGAAGTCCCCGCTGCGGATTCCTTATGATGCCTCACTGTGATCATTCGCCTCTCCGCCGGTGCCAATACGAACGCGGCGACCGATGTCGTCGTTGACACCTCGACGGGCGCCCCGACGATCCTGCACTGGGGAGCGTCGCTTGGCGCTGAGGCCGAACTCGGCGCGTTGTTACCCGCTCTCAGCCGACCGACTGTGCACGGGACCTTCGACGAGATCGCACCGATCTCAACTGTCCCCGAACACGGCGCGGGGTTCACCGGCCGGCCCGGCCTGCTTGGTCGTCGTGGTGGCGGCACGGCGTGGGCCCCTCGATTCTCGAATCCGACGCACGTCCTCGACGGCAACTCACTGTTGGTCGACTCCACCGATGACGTTGCCGGCCTCGCTCTCAACGTCACGATCGTGCTCGACGACGTGCTGCACGTCTGGGCGACCATCACCAACACCGCCGATCGCCGTTACAGCCTCGAAGGGCTGACCACCACGCTGCCAATTGCCCAACAGGCGAGCGAACGCCTCAGCTTCGAAGGTCGCTGGTCTCGTGAATTTTATCCCGTCCGCAGCGACTGGACTCACGGATCGCTGCTCGTTGAGAACCGGCGCGGTCGAACCTCCCACGAGAACCCGCCGGTTATGTTCTGCGGCCAGCGCGGCTTCGGCGAATGGGACGGTGAGGTCTGGGGCACACACACCGCGTGGAGCGGCAACCACACGATGCTGGCTGAGCGGCTGCCTGACGGACGCCGCTACATCCAGGCTGGAGAGTTGCTGCACCCGGGTGAAATTGTCCTCGAACCCGGCCAGTCGTACACCACGCCGGAGACCATTGCGGTTTACTCGTCGCACGGTCTCACGCCGGCCACACACGGCTTTCATCGCTCGTTGCGCGCCCGGGCGAATCATCCTGTCACGCCGCGACCTGTCTTGCTGAATACGTGGGAGGCGGTGTACTTCGATCATGAGACCGACAAGCTCAAGGCACTTGCGGACGCTGCTGCTGACCTCGGCATCGAACGGTTCGTCCTCGACGACGGCTGGTTTGGCTCCCGTCGTGACGACAAGCAGGGGCTCGGCGATTGGTGGGTCTCCGAGGACGTCTACCCCGATGGGCTCGAACCGCTCATCAGTCACGTCACCGGGCTGGGCCTGGATTTCGGCATTTGGGTCGAGCCAGAAATGGTCAGCCCTGACAGCGATATTTTCCGGGCGCATCCCGACTGGGCGTTGGCCACAAATGGATACGAACCGATTCTTGGCCGCCAACAACTCGTACTCGACCTCGGCAACCGTGAAGCGTTCGACTTCATCTACGGCTGCCTGGACAAGCTGCTGAGCGCCCACGACATTTCCTACATCAAGTGGGATATGAACCGTGACCACATCCAGGGTTCGAATCAGTACGGCGCGGCCGGGACCAATGCGCAGACCATCGCGATGTATTGCTTGATCGACAAGCTCCGCCGGGCCCACCCGAATGTTGAGATCGAATCGTGTGCGTCGGGCGGTGCCCGTATCGATCACGAGATATTGAAGCGCACCGAGCGTGTCTGGACGAGCGACTGCAATGATGCACTCGAACGCCAGACCATCCAGCGCGGAGCATCGATGTTGATCCCGCCGGAGCTGATGGGAACCCACATCGGGCCAACCAGGTCACACACCACAGGGCGCAAACAGACGCTGTCGTTCCGAGCGGCGACGGCAATGTTCGGTCATCTCGGCGTCGAGTGGAACGTCGCCGAGCTGACCGACCAGGAGCGTCTGGCGCTCCGCGCCGTCATTGCGATGCACAAGGAACACCGCGAGCTGTTGCACCACGGCGACTACGTGCGCTTCGATTCGGACGCGCAGTTCAACGCTGTTGGGGTCTATGCCGCAGACCGGAGCGAGGGCATTGTGTCGTTCGCTCAGCTCACCACGGCGCCAAGCCAGACGCCGCCACCGCTGCGACTCCCTGGTCTTGACGTCGACGCCGTTTACCGGATCGAACACCTGGGCATCGCGTACGAGCAGTGGGGCGCGGCGCGGACCCAGCCGACATGGATGGCCGATGGCGTGCTGCTGACCGGCCAGCAGCTCTCGGCCCATGGAGTGCAACCGCCGACGCTGCACCCTGAGTCGGCGGTGCTCTTCAAGCTCACACGGCAATAGCTCAGTTGCCAAGAAAGTGCACTCTTGGCGACCGCCAAGTTTGTCAGGTCGTCGCTGACAGGCTTTTTACTCTACGTTGACGAGGTGAACACGGCCCTTGTCGACTCACGGCGCGCGTGGCTGACCGTCGTTGCAGCATTCCTCGCGTCGGGCGTCACCCTCGGCGTTGCCTACAGCTTCGGAGCTTTCTTTGAGGCAATGAGCGAAGAGTTCGGTGCGGCGAAGAGTGCAACTGCGGTGATCTTCGGGATTACCACGTTCCTCTTTTTCTCGCTGAGCATTATCACCGGCCGACTGTCGGATCGGTTCGGCCCGCGGATCGTCTTGATCATCGGGGCGGTGGCGATGCTCGTTGGCTTGCTCGCCACGAGCCGTGTGCAGTCGCTCGGTCTGGGCTACGTGACGTACGGGGCAGGCGTCGGCATCGCCGCAGCTTGCGGATACGTGCCGATGGTGGCTGTGGTGGGCGGCTGGTTCGTTGAGAAACGAGCTGTCGCTGTCGGGTTGGCGGTTGCCGGAATCGGTGTGGGCACGTTGGTGCTGTCGCCGGTGTCTGCAGCATTGATCAACCGGTGGGGCTGGCGAGACACGTACGTCTTTTTTGCGATCGGAGGCGCGAGCGTCCTCCTGCTGTGCATCCCGCTGATCGACCGTCCGCCCGGCGACGGAACGCCGCAGCCGTCCCGATTCGCCGATGCGCTCGCGAGCCCAGTGTTTCGCCGCATCGCAATGTCCGCGACCGCGCTCGGGCTCGCGCTTTTCGTCCCGTTTGTTTTCGTCGGTCAGTACGCAAAGGAGCGGGGTATCGGCTCGGTACAGGCTGCGGTGCTGGTCGGCGTACTGGGCGGTTCGAGTGTCGTGTCACGCGTCGGCTTCGGCTCGCTTGTCAGGCGGTTCGGATCATTCCGGTTGTATCGGGCGTGTCTGGCGATCCTCGGTGGCAGCTTTCTGATTTGGTTCGTTGCCGGGAGCTCGTACGCAATGCTCGTCGCGTTCGTGCTCGTGCTCGGCATCGGCTACGGCGGATTTGTCGCGCTCAGCCCGATTGTCATCTCCGACCGGATGGGTGTTGCCGGACTCGGCTCGATCCTCGGCCTGCTGTACACGTCTCCAGGTGTCGGTGCGCTTGTCGGAACGCCGTTCGCCGGCTGGGTCATTGATCAGACGGGTGGCTACCGGTGGACGATCGCCATCTGTTTCGGGTGTACATCCGTGTCGGTGGCGTTGCTCATCGGTCTGCCGGTCGACGCATCGGGACGCCTCGAGCGTGCACCCGAGGCGCGCGGCTAACTCAGCTGACCGTCGACTGAAACTTCCGCATCAGCCACGGCCCGGCCTCGACTGGTTCGTGCTTTGGCGCAGTTCCCGGCTCGGCGCATGTCGGGAGGCACTCGATTGTGGCATCCCAGTTCGCCATGTGGAAGAACGCCATTGACTGGCGCGCTGACGGGTCGGCTGCGGTCACGCGGTGGACCGTGGATCGCCACCGATTATTCGTCCACTGGGCGATCGAGTCGCCGAGGTTGACAATAAAGTTGTTCGGGTCGGGAGCGATGTCGATCCACGACCCGTCTGCCACTTCAATCTGTAAACCCTGCACGTGATCGGTCCGCAGAATCGTGAGCGTGCCGTAGTCGGAGTGTGCGCCTGCGCGGAGTGCATCGGGTTCAATCGCACCCGTGTCGATGGCCGGGTAGTTGAGTGCTCGCATCGAGGTGATCGGTCGATCGATCAACGGGTCGAAGTAGTGGGAGGGCAGGTTGAGCGCGATGGCCATCACCGACATCAAATGTTCGCTGACTCCTGCGAGAGCTCGGTAGTACGCAGTCCAGGATTCACGAAGACGTGGCGGATGTGTAGGCCACAGACTGGCGGAGCGGATCCACGCGTCATCGCTGGATGCTGGGATCGCGTTGGCGGCGCAGTCAGGGCCGACCGACAGCGATTCTTTCAGGTCAGGTGGCGGGGACTCGGCGCCGGTCGACTTGGCGAGCGACTCAAACCCGAATGGTGAGAAGCCGTACGGGTAGCCAGGCTCCGGGAATTCGATCTGCCGCTTGTCGCAGTCAGCAAGCGCGAAGAACTCCGCAGCATCGTTCCACGCTGCATCAGCGATCGACCGTTCGATCGAGTTCAGCGGGATACAGAAGAACCCGACTTGCTCACACGCCCTCGCCATGGTGCGAGCCTGGTCTTCGATCGGTGCCGTCAGGTCGATCACATCCAGATGCATCTGCGATTCCATCAGGGAACGATACGCGCGCCACGCCGTCCACCGTGATTTATGAAGTGATCCGACTAAATCCGATTGCCTCGATGCATACCAATGGTCGACGCTGCGGCGATTGCTGCTTCTTCGTACACCTATCACCTATCACCTATCACCTATCACCTATCACCTATCACCTATCACCTATCACCTGCCGCCTGCCGCCCGCCATCGGGGAACGACTACGACGAGATCCGGCTGACCGGTGCCTATTTCGAACTGGAGAGGGGTCAACTGGGGTGGTCCTTGTCGACATTTTGCGGGCTGCAAGAACGGCGCACCTCGATGACAGGGTCTGGATTCGTATTCACGATGTGCGAGGTGCACTCGGTGCTCGGACCTGCGGTATCGAAGATGCTCTCGTGACCGAGCCGACCAATGTTGACGCCCTTCGCCGCGCCGACCGCTTCTTCGCGGCGGATCGCGTACCCCACTGTGCCACCGGCCTCTGAGCAATCGCTGCGAGGCAGTCTCCATTTCAGTGAGCAGGTGTGAATATCGGATTTCGGTGGGCGTGGGTGGGGATAGCCTCCGTCGGGTGCCAGATGTCCCCAAGATCAGCGCCGCAGATGTGAGCAAGGTGGCCACCTTGGCCCGGCTCTGTCTGACCGACGACGAGTTGACCACTGCGACTGCCGAACTATCGGCGATGCTTGACCATTTCGCCGACATCGATGCGCTCGATCTCGACGGCGTTGAGCCGATGATGCAGCCGACGCCACTTGCCAACGTGATGCGCGAAGACGTCGAGGGCGAGACGCTCGATCGTGACGAAGTGCTCGGACAGGCGCCTCTCGTCGAAGACGGCCGCTTCCGAGTGCCGCCGATCCTCGGGATCCAAGAGTGAACGGCATGAGCAGCATGAGCGATCAACCGACTACCGCCGTCGACCTCGCCCGGAACGTCCGCGACGGCGTCGCCAAGGCCGTTGACATCGTTGACGGCTACCTCGCCCGCATCGATGAACGTGACGACGAAATCAACGCCTTCAACCTCGTGCTTGCCGATCAGGCACGCGAGCGCGCCGCCGAGATCGACGAAATGGTTTCTCTTGGTCGCGACCCGGGGCCCCTTGCTGGCGTCCCGGTCGGACTCAAGGACAACCTCTGCACCCGCGGAATCCCGACCACGTGCTCGTCCAAGATTCTCGCCGATTGGAAGCCGCCGTACGACGCCACCGTGGTCACCCGGCTTCGTGACGCGGGCGCAATCTTCGTTGGCAAAACCAACCTCGACGAGTTCGCCATGGGATCGAGCACTGAGAACTCTGCGTTCGGCCCGACCAAGAACCCGCTCGACACGACTCGCGTTCCCGGCGGCTCATCAGGTGGCTCCGCCGCAGCGGTTGCAGCGAACTTCGCCGCCGTCAGCTTCGGTTCGGACACCGGTGGATCAATCCGCCAACCCGCGGCGCTGTGCGGCGTGGTCGGCGTCAAACCCACCTACGGCGCAGTCAGCCGACTCGGGCTCATCGCATTCGGCTCGAGTCTCGACCAGGTCGGCCCGTTTGCCCATACGGTGCGCGACGCAGCGGTCGCGCTCGAAACGATTAGTGGCCATGATCCGGGCGACTCGACAAGTATCCAGCAAGGCCCGCTCGACCTCAGCCCGACACTCGACCTCGGCGTCGCTGGCCTGCGGGTGGGCCGCATCACCGACCTACCGAAGGGCGCAAGTCCCGACGTAGAGGAACGCCTCGAGGCTGCCTTTGATGCGCTGCGCGAAGCTGGCGCCGAGATCGTCGATGTTGAGATGCCCGCATTCAACTATGGCCTCACCGCCTACTACTTGATTGCGCCTGCGGAGGCGTCAAGCAACCTGGCGCGTTTTGACGGCGTTCGATTCGGCATGCGCACACCAGCGCCTGACACCAACTCGATGTACACGGCCACGCGCACCGACGGTTTCGGTACCGAAGTGAAGCGCCGCATCATGCTCGGCACGTATGCACTCTCCGCTGGCTACTACGACGCGTACTACGGGCGAGCGCAGAAGGTCCGCAGGCTCATTGCCAACGACTTCGCTGCGGCCTATGCCAAGGCCGATGTGCTGCTCACGCCGGCATCGCCAACCGTTGCATTCAAACTTGGCGACAAGGCCAGCGACCCGCTCGCCATGTACCTCTGCGATACCTACACGATCCCGTCGAACCTCACCGGCGACCCGGGTATGAGTGTCCCGTTCGGCATCGGTGAACACGGCCTGCCGGTTGGTGTGCAGATCCTTGCTCCGGCGCTCAAGGACGACGTGATGTTCCGGGCCGCAGCAACACTTGAACGGCACATGCAGAATCACCAGGATCAGAACGTGAGCGGATCATGAGCATCACCTACGTGAACGACGACGGCTACTACCCGTCGAACGAGGAACACCCCCGTTGGGAGCACGAGGGCTACGAATTGGTCGTTGGCCTCGAAGTACACGTCGAACTCGCTACCCGTACCAAGCTGTTCTCGTCGGCGCCAAACCGCTTCGGTGACGAGCCGAACACAAATATCGACCCGGTCACGCTTGGTTTGCCAGGAGCACTCCCGGTACTCAACCGGCAGGCAGTCGAGCTGGCCATTCGCCTCGGCCTTGCACTCAACTGCACCGTTCAGAAGTCGACGTTCGCCCGCAAAAACTACTTCTATCCGGACATGCCCAAGGCGTATCAGATCAGCCAGTACGACGAGCCGATCAACATCGACGGCTGGCTCGACCTGCCTGACGGTTTCCGTGTCGGCATCGAGCGTGGCCACCTCGAAGAAGACACCGGTAAGTCGACGCACGTTGGCGGTGCCGGCGGCCGTATCCACGGATCCGACTACTCACTGATCGACTTCAACCGTGCCGGTGTTCCATTGGTCGAAATCGTCAGTCGCCCGGACATCCGGCATCCCGAGCAGGCCAAGGCATATGTGACCGAGCTGCGCGGCATCCTCGTCGCCGTTGGTGCTTCCGATGCGAAGATGGAAGAAGGATCGATGCGCGTCGATGCCAACGTCTCGGTTCGTAAGCCTGGTGCCGACTTCAACACGCGTTGTGAGATTAAAAACGTCAACTCGGTTCGTTCGCTCGGTCGAGCAATCGAGTACGAGGCGCGGCGCCAAGTCCTTCTGCACGAGGCGGGTGAGCCCGTCACACAGCAGACCCGCCACTGGGATGAGAACGACGGCCGCACCCACACGCTGCGTTCGAAGGAAGACGCCGACGACTACCGGTACTTCCTCGAACCCGATCTCGTTGTCGTCGATCCCGGTATCGAATGGATTGAAGCAGTCCGTGCAGCGCTGCCGGTGCTGCCTTCGGCACGTCGAGCTGGGCTCGCAGCAATCACTGGTCTGGCGGCGAATTCGGAAGCGATCATGGTCGTGACCGACCGCGGTCACGACAGTTTCGTTGTGGACGTCGCCAAGCACGGCGGTGACGCATCGATCACACTCAAGCACCTCCAGCAGCTACCCGAAGCCGCCGGCGTTCCAGCAGAAGACGTCGCCAAGCTGACCACAATGGAAGCCTCCGGCGGGCTGACGGCCACTCAGGCCAAGCAGGTTCTTGCAGACATGGTCGATGCCGGCGGTGGCGATGCCGAAGCGATCGCGACCGACAAGGGCTTTGAAGCAATGGGCAACACCGAGCTGGAATCGATGGTCGACGCGGCAATCGCTGCTCAACCTGACGCGTGGGAAAAGTTCTGCGCCGGCGAGGGCAAGGCTATGGGAGCGCTCGTTGGCGCCATCATGAAAGCTTCGAAGGGCCAGGCTGACGGCAAGGCCGTCACAGCGCTACTCAACGCCAAGAAAAGCTGAACCGTCTCAGCGTGCGATGGCTGTGTCAGCGCGAGGCGTTGAACGCTGTGAGGACGCGCAGCGTGACGTTGATCGTGACGGCCACGACCTCATCGTTTCTGGCCTCACGCGCCACAAAAAGCGTGGTCGGTCGCGAGTCGTCCTGGCCTGGATCGAAGATGATGATCAGCGGGCCTGCCGCAATGTCGATCTCGACAAGCTGCTCGCAAAGGCTCACCGAGAACCGGTCGCGGACCAGGCTGATGTCATCGGTGTCGATGATGAAGGTGTCATCGAACGCTTTGTGACCAACGGGGCCAGCTTGGGCAACGACGTCGAGCAGGCTCGGTGCTCGACGTGATTGGAACGCGATCTGGCCGCCGACGTGAGTTTGCAGACCTGCAGCGCCGACTGCCAGCACGTTGCCGTTGACGTCTTCACCGCGTTCGAGATGGACGCCGTCACGTGAGTGGACCGGTTCGAACACATACGAACCAAACGCGACGGATGCGATCGAAACCATCGGGAAGGGCACGGCATCATGGTATTCGCTGTCGGTTCGCGGGAACGGTTTGTGGGAAATGTCCACGGAGGAAGGCCAAGTCCGACCTGGAACCGTGAGTGCGCGCTGCACGCGGCTGGTGCGCGTAGCACCAGGGTCGCGTTGGGTTCCTCGCACTATCCTCGCCACCATGTCAGCTGAAGATCAGAACACCCCTGTCGACATCAAGCCGCGGTCACGCGACGTCACCGACGGGATGCAGAAAGCGCCGTCCCGTTCGATGCTCCGTGCCATTGGTATGGGCGACGACGACTGGGAGAAGCCGCAGATCGGCCTCGCTAACGCATGGAACGAAGTCACTCCATGCAATATGACGTTGCGCAAGCTTGCTGAGCAGGCCAAGGCGGGCGTCAACGCCGCCGGTGGTTTCGGCATGGAGTTCGGCACCATCACCGTGTCCGACGGCATCTCGATGGGTCACGAAGGAATGCGTGCATCGCTGGTTTCACGCGAGGTCATCACCGACTCGGTCGAGACCGTCATGCACGCCGAACGCCTCGATGGGTTCGTCGGTCTTGCCGGTTGTGACAAGTCGATCCCTGGCATGCTGATGGCTGCGGCCCGCCTCGACCTGGCCTCGGTGTTCGTGTACAACGGCTCGATAATGCCGGGCGAGCACAACGGCAAAGCGCTCGACATCACCTCAGTCTTTGAAGCAGTCGGCGCGCACGCTGCCGGCATGATCGACGACCAAGAACTGCACGACATTGAAGTGAAGGCCTGCCCCGGAGAGGGCGCCTGCGGTGGCATGTTCACCGCCAACACGATGAGTTCGATCGCCGAAGCCCTTGGGATGAGCCTCCCGGGTTCTGCATCGCCGCCAGCTATTGACCCGCGTCGCGAAGTCGATGCACGCCTCGCCGGTGAAGCCGTTGTTGGTTTGCTCCGACTTGGCATCACGTCGCGCCAGATCATGACAAAGCCCGCATTCGAGAACGCGATTGCGCTGACGTCGGCGCTCGGTGGATCCACCAATGCCGTGCTCCACCTACTTGCTATTGCCAATGAGGCTGGCGTCGATCTCGAACTCGATGACTTCAACCGGATTGCCGACAAGGTGCCCCACATCGCCGACATGACCCCGGGTGGCAAGTTCCACATGAGCGATCTCGACAAAGTCGGAGGCGTCCCAGGCGTCCTCAAGCATCTACTTGACAATGGCATGTTGAATGGCGACTGCATGACCGTCACCGGCAAGACGATGGCGGAGAATCTCAACGCGATGGACATCGGCGTGCCCGACGGAGTGGTTGTCCATCCGGTCAGCGCACCAATCCACAGTGAGGGTGGCATCAACATCCTCACTGGTTCGCTCGCCCCGTTGGGTTCGGTCGTCAAGGTGGCTGGCCTCACCGCCGAGCAGATGCACTTCGAAGGCCCGGCCCGCGTGTACGACGACGAGTCGTTCGCGATGGAGGCGATCCTCGCGGGCGAGATCAACGCCGGCGACGTCATCGTCATCCGCTACGAAGGCCCCAAGGGCGGACCCGGCATGCGCGAAATGCTGGCCATTACCGGTGCACTCAAAGGTGCTGGCCGCGGCGGCGATGTCGCGCTGATCACGGACGGTCGATTCTCCGGCGGCACGTGGGGCTTTTGTATTGGTCACGTGGCACCCGAAGCAGCCGACGGCGGCCCGATTGCATTCATCGAAGAGGGCGACTCGATCCTCATCGACGTGCCGAGCAAGAAGCTCGACCTGCAGGTTTCCAACGAGGTGCTCGCGGCGCGCAAGGTCGGTTGGCAGCCCAACCCGGCGCGCTACACCACAGGTGTTCTCGGCAAGTACGCCCGGCTCGTGCAGGGTGCCGAAACCGGCGCCATCACTAACCCACTCTGACGCTCGGCTGATCTCGCTCGGGGAGGCACCGCATGGTTCTCCCGTAACCTGTCAAAGATGAGCAACTCTGGCGGACGCAACTTTCTTGCCTCGGCGATTGGCTGGCTGATCGTGGCCATCATCGTCTGGGTCTTCTTTGGCGGAATCTTTGGTGCGATCCGATTTATCATTCGGATGGTCGTGTTTCTCGTCGTTGTCGGAGCGCTCCTGTCGCTCTATTTTCGACTACGTGGGAACGGCGGCGGGAACGGTAAGGATTAGTTCATGAATTGGACCGGAACACTGGCTGCCGGCCCGGCGTTCTCTCTGTCATGACCACTGCGTTCGTACTCTCAGGCGGGGCCAGCCTCGGCTCGATCCAGGTCGGGATGGCAATGGCTTTGGCGGACCGTGGCATTGTTCCGGACCTGATCGTCGGTACGTCGGTCGGCGCGATTAACGGCGCATGGCTGGCCGGTGGCCGATCCGCTGCTGGCCTCGCCGAGGTGTGGCGTACCTTGCGGCGCGACGACCTATTTCCGACCAAACCGCTCCTCGGCCTTCGTGCATTTCTCGGCAAGTCGTCGCACTTCGTGCCCGACACACATCTGCGGGCCACTCTCGAGGTGCACCTGCCGTTCGGGCGGATCGAAGACGCGACGATCCCGTTCATCGCCGTCACGGCTGACGCTCTCTCGGGCGAAGAGGTGCTGATCACTGAAGGCAACGCAGTCGACGCCGTCGCTGCAAGCGCATCGCTCCCGGCGATCTTCCCGCCCGCACGCGTCGTGGTGAGCGGGCGCGAGCGCCTGCTGGTCGATGGGGCGGTCATCAACAACACGCCGATCACAACCGCAATAGAAGCGGGAGCGACCGAGGTGTGGGTGCTGTCAACGGGCTATTCGTGTGACCTTGTCGCTCCACCCCGGACGGCAATCGCTGCAGCGCTGCACGCGGTCAGCCTCATGGTGCAACGCCGCTTCGTGCTCGAACTGGAGGCGAACACGTACGGCGTACCGATCCATCTGATCCCGCCGCCGTGCCCGGTGATGGTGTCACCCATCGACTTCTCCCACTCGGGCGAACTGATCGAGAGCGCAGCGTCAAGCGCGCACGCGTGGCTCGATGCGGGCGAGCCAACCGCACAGATGGTTCCACAAGTCAGAAAGCCTGACTGACTTTCACACTTTGTTCTGTCACATTTTGGTCAGACCAAAGTGTGACAGACATTCGACACGCGATCAGTCGACAAGGGCCTGGTAGACGAGTTGTTGAAGGATCGGCCGGATCGGGTACGTGCTTGACGGCAACAGCTGTGTCAGGAAGACGGCCGCGATTTCTTCGACCGGGTCGACCCAGAAGGCCGTGCTTGCAGCGCCGCCCCACGCGTACTGACCGGCTGAACCGATCACCTTGGTCTCTGCGCTATCCAGCACCACAGAGAAGCCGAGCCCGAAGCCCATACCGTTGAATTCGGTTTCCGCGAAGAGCGGTCGCCCGAAGTCTTCGAGGATCGCTCCGCCGGGCAGGTGGTTTGTTGCCATGTACTTGACGGTGCGGCTACCCAGAATGCGCTCACCGTCAAGTTCGCCACCGTTCAACAGCATGTGGGAGAACCGCAGATAGTCGGCAGCGGTACCGCACAGGCCGCCGCCACCGCTGAGCATCGTCGGCTTCTTGTCCTGCGGTGCGCCCGCCATGACGGCAGTCTTTTTGTTGATTGGGTAGTACAGCTCGGCGAAGCGATCGCGTTTGTCGCCTTCGACCCAGAACTCGGTGTCGTCCATGCCGAGCGGATCGAGGATGCGTTCGCGGAAGAATTCGTCGAGCGTTTGGCCGGAGACGACCTCGACGATTCGACCGAGCACATCAGTCGATACTCCGTAGAGCCATTCGGTTCCCGGCTGAAACGCGAGTGGCAAGCCCGCCCAGGCATCGCAGCACGCTTCGAGGTCCAGGCCCTTTGGATTGCCCCACTCGAAGCCAGCTTTGCGGTACAAGGCGTCGGTGACGTGATTGTTGTGGAAGCCATAGGTGAGCCCCGACGTGTGCGTGAGTAGATGCCAGATCTTCATCGGCTCGGTCTGGCCCTCGGTGATCGGTGCCCGCGTTGAGCCGCCGCGATAGACCCGCGCACTCTCGAATGACGGGATGTACTTCGACACCTTGTCCTTGAGTTGCAGCTTGCCCTCTTCGTAGAGGATCATTGCGGCGACCGAGGTAATCGGCTTGGTCATCGAGAACAGGCGGCAGATCGTGTCTGACTCCCATGGCAGGTTGGCCTCGATGTTCCGCTTACCGTAGGTGGAGCTGTGCGCGATCTCGCCCTTGCGTGAGACAACGACTTGCCAACCCGGCAGTCGACCGTCATCGACGTACTGCTTGAAGTGATCGTCAATGCGAGTGAGTCGCCTGGCATCGAAGCCCGCCTCGGCAGGTGTGATTGTTTGCTCAGTTCCAGTGACAGCCATTTGTTGATGATGGCAGGGGAGCGTTGTTGACCAGCAACCCTGAGCGCAGTGGTTGAATCACCGGTTGGCTCAAGCGGTGGCGCCGCGGCGGCCGACGAGAGCGGCAACTCCGCGCCAACCAACGAGGAACGTGCCAAGGAAGACGGTGGCGACGATCATGAATGATGTTGCGGTTCCGTTTTCGAACACGAAGTTGCGGAGCAGCATGCCGAGCGCAACTGTGGTCAGCCAAACCTTGACGCCGGTGACAACACCGGTCGGCTGTGCCCACACGCGCCATGCGATCCACGCCACGGCGAGCGCAATGATGAATGGAGCAGCGGTTTGGGCAACGCCGGCAATCGCCTCGCCCTCGTCGTGATTGCGGCGGCCAATGGCAACGAATGTTACGACAACGGCAGCGTCAAACGCGGCAGCGATCGGGGTGCGCGGATGCATGGGCACAGTTTGCCGCGGTCACCGATTGGTTCGACATCAATGAGCCCTTAACTCCCAAACCGAGCGTCATTGCCGTCGCTCTGGGTCGAGGGTTTTCAGCCTTGCGCGTCGAAGCCGCCAAGTGAACCCTTGAAGAAGAGGAGCGGCGTTGGCGGCTCACCGTCGTCGTCGGCGTCGGCATCGAGTGAGCTGACGCGGCCGAGCACAAACAGGTGGTCCCCCATCGTGTACGTCTCTTCGATAGTGCAATCGATCCACGCAACGGCGCGGTCGAGAATCGGTGCACCAGAGGGGGCGGCGTGCCAATCGACGTCGGTGAACCGACCGTCGTCGGTGCCGCTCTTTGCGAACTTCCAGCAAAGGTCGCTCTGGGCATCACTGAGCACGTTGACGCAGAAGCTGCCGGATGCCTTGATGGCAGCCATCGTTGCTGAGTCAGCTTGGGGAAGAAAGCCGACCAAGGGCGGGTCAAGCGAGACCGAGGTGAAGGAACCCATGGTAAAACCGACCGGCGCACCGCCGTTCATACCGGTCACGACAGTGACGCCGGTAGGGAAGTGGCCCATGATCGTGCGGAAATGGCCGGAATCGAATTCTACTGCGTCGCTCATTGCTGCCAACTCTAGGCAACGGCCTGTGCTCACGCGGCACTTGTACAGTGCGGTTCAATGGCGAGCGATGTCGATGAAGCGAAGCAAGCGTTGCGTTCCAAGATGCGCGCTGTTCGTAAAGGTCTCCTCGATCGGCCAGAACGGTCAGCCCGTATATTGCAGAAACTGACACAGCGACCCGACGTGCTCGCCGCATCGAAGATCATGGTATTCGACTCGCTCGCAAGCGAGCCTGACATGGCGCCACTCCTTGCCTGGTGCGAGATGATGGGCAAACAGAGATGCCTTCCAGAAGACACCGATCTTGATCCGACATGGCCTGACGTCGTCATTGTCCCCGGCCTTGCATTCACTGTCGACGGCCGGCGGTGCGGGCAGGGTGGCGGTTGGTATGACCGTTTCTTGGCGAAAGTCCGGCCGGATGCTGTGACGGTCGGTGTGTGCTTCGCTCCGCAGGTCGTCATCAATCTGCCGACCGACGAGCACGACGTCACCCTCCACGCCATCGTCACCGACTGAGCCATGTTCTGATCGGCGCAACGGCGATCGGCGGCTCGTTGTGGCTAGGCCGCGTCAGCGGAAGCAGCGTCGGCTGAGGCGTGACCTCGAGCGCTGGAATTCATTTCGGCGTAGAGCTCGCGGATGCACTCGCTGGCCGTTGTTTTGCACATCGAAGGAACTACTGCATGCACTGCGGCTGCACCAGCGGCCTTGGTGAGACAGCGCGCGAAGTGCGCAGCGACACGGAAATGCTCTGTGTAGGACTCGCCGACCGAGGCCGGGTGGTCCGTGAAGTGTCGCGTCATTCCCATGCCTCAACCGTAGAGATTCCAAGCGGTCTGCGTATTGCGTATTTCGCGTCGTTCTGCTCAATTAGAGCAAGATTGTTCTCTTGGTTAATAAAAATATGCAATAATCATCGATTGTGGACCAACTTGATCGGGAAATCGTGCGTTTGTTGCAACGAGACGGGACGCTGAGCGCCCGGGAGTTGGGCGACGCTGTCGGTCTGACAGCTACGCCGTGTTGGCGACGCGTGAAAGCGCTTGAAGATGCTGGCGTGATCGTGGCTCGAGTCGCACTCGTGGACCCGGCCTCTGTCAATCTTGGGGTGACCGCACTCGTCAACATTCGCACCAACGACCACGGGCCGGATTGGATCGAGCGGTTCCAAGTGGCGTGCGATTCGTTTCCGGAAATCATCGAGGCGTACCGAACCAGCGGTGACATTGACTACACGCTCAAGGTGATGGTTGCGAGCATCGAGGCATACGACGCTTTTTATAAACGGTTGATTGCGGCCGTTGATCTGTACGACGTCCGATCGATCTTTGTCATGGAGGAAATGAAGCACACGACGGCGTTACCGCTCGACGGATTTGGCATGTGACTCGACGATTGAGTCTGCTTCGGTCGAGGTCGAGCCCGCCGCCTGATCAATCGGCCGTCGGTCGTGTTCGGAGGCGGTGTGCGAGTTCGTCGACGGCGGGGTCGGTGACGACTCCTGCTCGTCGGGCGAGTACGAGTTTTCTTTCGAGAATTTGGTCGCCGACTGTCATGGCGCCGCGCTCGGACTCGCCCTGACTGCGCGGCAGCACGGTCCAGCCGAGTCCGAGGAGCACCATCTCACGGAGCACGTCGGGCTGATGCGATTCGGCGGCGACCGTGACGGGTGCACCCAGCGCGCTGAGGCGCTCGACCACCAGCCTGCGCGTGTGCGAATCCGATGGGAAGAGCACCCATGGACCCCAGCTCGATGGCGCGCCGATCGTCGAGTCTGGAGGGCCGTAGACGATCATTGGTTCGCTCAGTAGCGACGTGGTGTCAACGCCGACGATTGGCTCGGGCGGCTCGACGCACACGGCGAGATCGAGTGCGCCGCGCTGCACGTCGTCGAGTAGCGACCGCGACGGCGCGACGGACAACATGAACTCAACGTCGATCCGCTCGGCTCGGAATGTGCGAAGAACGTCGGGGAAGTGCACGACCGCTGCGACATCGATCATGCCGAGGCGAACCCGGCCGCTTTGTGCTGTGCGGAGGCGTTCGGCCCACGTGCACACATCGCGGGTCAGCGCTAACACTTGCCGCGCATGCTCAAGAACGGGCGTGACAGTCGCTCGCAAAATGCGACGTCGACCGACACTCTCGAACAACTCGACGCCAACTCGACGTTCCAGTTCGGCAAGTCCCTGCGAAAGCGCGGAGGCTGATACGCCGACTCGATCGGCGGCCGCAGCCCACGTTGGGGCTTCCGCGACGGCGACGAGGTACTCCAACTGTCGGATCGAGATGTCGGGCAGCCCGGAGGCGGGATTGTTCACCCTGCACATAATACTTCACACTTACTTCACTGTCATTAATAACGAAACAGCTTCGCTTATGTTCTTCTCATGACCGCACGAACAGTCGCCCCAGCCACCGGAAAACTCGGTGTTCTGACGCCCGGCATGGGTGCCGTGGCATCCACCTTTATCGCAGGCGTGATCGCCGCACGGGATGGCATCTCGCCACCCATTGGCTCCGTGTCGCAGATGGCCCATATCCGTCTCGGCACCAAGAACGAGAATCGGAACCCGCTGATTAAGGAGTTCGTTCCCCTCGCTGACCTCGGCGACATCGTCTTTGGCGGTTGGGACCCGATCTCCCCGAACGCCATGGAAGCAGCCAAGACCGCCGGCGTCCTGCAGGGCAATGATCTCGATGCCATCTCAGCCGAGATGGAAGGCATCGTGCCGATGTCAGCCGTCTTCGACCAGCGCTGGGTGAGTCGCCTCGAAGGTATTCGCGTCAAAGACATCACTAATAAGTGGGGGCAGGCCGAAGCGCTGATCGCCGACATCGCCCGATTCAAGGAAGAGAACGGCTGCGACCGTCTCGTCATGGTCTGGTGTGGCTCGACCGAGGCCTACCAAGAGCCGTCTGCAGTGCACGCAACGGTCGCCTCGTTCGAACAGGGTCTGCGCGACAACGACGAGAACATCTCACCGTCGCAGATCTATTGCTACGCCGCACTCCAGAGCGACGTCCCCTACGCCAACGGTGCTCCAAACCTGACAACCGACCTCGACTGCATTGTTGAACTGTCGAAGAAGAACGGTGTGCCGATCGCCGGCAAGGACTTCAAGACCGGCCAGACCCTCATAAAGACAATGCTCGCGCCGGGCTTCAAGGCCCGCATGCTTGGCGTGCGCGGTTGGTTCTCGACGAACATCCTCGGCAACCGCGACGGCGAAGTGCTCGACGACCCGGAAAACTTCAAGTCGAAGGAAGTCTCCAAGCTCGGTGTGCTCGACGGCATCCTGCAGCCCGAGGTCTACCCCGACCTCTACGGCAACATCGACCACGTCGTCCGCATCAACTACTACCCGCCCCGCGGCGACAACAAAGAGGGTTGGGACAACATCGACATCTTCGGCTGGCTCGGTTACCCGATGCAGATCAAGGTTGACTTCCTCTGCCGTGACTCGATCCTCGCTGCGCCAATCGTGCTCGACCTCGCACTCTTCATGGACCTTGCCCACCGCGCCGGTGAGAGCGGAGTGCAGGAATGGTTGAGCTTTTACCTCAAGGCGCCGCAGGCTGCCGGGGACTCGCCAGCCGAGGCTGACCTGTTCATTCAGCAGACCAAGCTGAAGAACACCCTCCGCGAATGGATGGGCGAGCTTCCCGTCACCCACTCCGAAGCGGGTTGAGCGGCGCCAGATCGCCCGAATGCTGCGTTGCGAGAGCTCCTCATTGAGCAAGCTCAACGACGTCGCCTCGCGCCTTGCCTTCGAACGATCTGATCACCGCTCAACTGGAGTTGAAATCCTGAGCTTGTGCTGACTCGTTATTGAGACGGTCCACAACTTGATCCCCCTGGTGTCTTCGGGCGCTCAGGGGGGTCGGTCGTTTTCGGGGCGGAGTGCGGGGGTTCTCCCGGGGGGAGAGGGTGGGGGTGAGGGTGGTGGTGAGGGTTATCCGAGCCGAAGTTAGAGCGACTAACGTAGGGCCGATATGGCTGTGATCTTGATGAACGGAAATGCACTGCGGGACGAGATCATTGCCGGGCTGCGCGTGACGGTCGATGCCGCAGGTTCACCTGCCATCTGCCTCGCCACAGTACTCGTTGGCACCGACGGCCCCTCGCAGCGCTACGTCGCCAGCAAGCACAAGAAGGCCGTCGAGGCTGGCTTCGAGGCGCGCCACGTCGACCTTCCCGAGACCGCCACGCAAGATGAAGTCGAAGCCGTGGTGCGCGAACTCGCAGCGGACGACTCGGTGCATGGCATTCTCGTCCAGCTGCCCCTACCCGATGGTCTGGATCCTGAGCCCGTACTCGACCTCATCCCCGCGGACAAAGACGTCGACGGGCTGACCGAGAGGTCGATGGGTCGTCTGGTCCGTGGCCGCCCGGGCCTCGTTGGATGTACGCCGTTGGGCGTCATGCGGCTACTTGAGAAGTACGAGGTGCCAACTTCGGGTGCTCGTGCGGTTGTCATTGGTCGGTCGACGCTCGTTGGACTGCCGTTGTCGCTGCTGCTCAACCGCAAGGGCGTCGACGCCACGGTGACAATGGCGCACTCCCGAACCGCCGACATGGCAGCCGTGGTGCGCGAAGCTGACATCGTCATTGGCGCCGCTGGCCAAGCCCGCATGATCACCCCCGAGATGATTAAGCCAGGAGCGGCTGTCATCGATGTCGGTGTCTCACGAACAGAGGCAGGGATTGTCGGCGACGTCGACCCGGGCGTTGCCGAGGTGGCGCGTTGGTTGACGCCGATGCCGGGCGGCACCGGCCCGATGACGATTGCCTGCCTGATGGAGAACACCCTGACCGCAGCACGCTTGCAGGGCGCCTTTCCTGCCTGATTGCCAAACGATCGATTCACACGGTACGATGATGCCATTATGGAACTCACGGGCGTGCCGCACATTGCCCTCGTAGTACTTATTCGGTAGCACGCCCGGCTTTTGCTGCGCGTGCTCCTCGACCTCCCAGCCGGGAGGTCGTTTGCTTTTTCGCCGTCAATCGCCGTCAATCGACATCAATCACATTCCCTCTTGAACTGAAAGACCAGTCACATGGCTGATTCACCAGCAACACCTGAACGGATCACTGGCGCTCAGGCCTTGATCCGAGCGCTCGAGCACGAGAACGTCGACCTGATCTTCGGCTACCCAGGTGGCTGTATCCTTCCGGCGTACGACCCCCTGATGGACAGCCCGATCCGCCACGTGCTCGTGCGCCACGAACAGGGTGCTGGCCACGCTGCCGAGGGATACGCGCATGTGTCCGGCAAGCCGGGCGTCGCCATGGTCACGTCCGGGCCGGGAGCGACCAACCTTGTCACGCCGCTGATGGACGCCTTCATGGACTCCATTCCAATGGTGGCGATCACCGGCCAGGTTCCAACCGCCGCGATTGGCAGCGATGCATTCCAGGAGTGCGACACCGTTGGCATCACGCGGTCGTGCACCAAGCACAACGAGTTGGTCATGTCGGCCGACGAGATCCCGATGGCGATCCGCCAGGCCTTCCACATTGCCACCACGGGTCGCCCAGGCCCCACCCTCGTCGATATCCCGAAGGATGCACTGACGAACGAGATGGAGTGGTACTGGCCGACCGACGAAGAGGTCCAGGCGGCGTTGCCTGGCTATCGGCCGAATACCAAGGGCCATCCCCGGATGATCAAGGAAGCCGCCAAGCTGATCCTCGCCTCCGAGCGGCCGATCGTCTACGCCGGTGGCGGTATCTTGAAGGCCCGTGCGGCGCAAGCGCTGCGAGAACTCGTCGAGTTGATCGATGCGCACGTCGTGACCACCCTGATGGCGCGCGGCGCATTCCCTGACGAACACCCGCTCTGTCTGGGCATGCCGGGCATGCACGGCAATGCATCGGCGATCACCGCAATGCAGCAGTCCGATCTGCTGATCACACTCGGCGCACGTTTCGACGACCGCATCACGGGCAAGGTCGACGCGTTCGCACCCGAGGCGAAGATCATCCACGTCGACGTTGATCCGGCCGAGCAGGGCAAGGTCCGGCGTCCAGACGTGCCCATCGTCGGTGACGCCAACTACGTGATTCTCGAAATTATCCGCGAAATCAAAGAGCTGCTTCAGGGCGGCACGCGTCAGGCCGACACCAGCGCCTGGAAGAGCAAGATATCGGGGTGGCGAGAGCAGTTCCCGATGACCTACGAGCCGTCCGAGCCCGGCGGGCTGCTGAAGCCGCAGTACTGCATTGAGCAACTCAACAAGTACGCACCGAAAGGCACAATCGTTGCGTCGGGCGTTGGACAACATCAGATGTACACGTCGCAGTACTGGAAGTTCAACGACCCCTACACGTGGGTCAACTCAGGTGGCCTCGGCACGATGGGCTTCTCGATCCCGGCAGCGATTGGTGCAAAGGCCGCCATGCCCGACCGCACCGTTTGGGCCGTCGACGGTGACGGTTGTTTTCAGATGACGGCAACCGAACTGGTCACGGCAACACTCGAAAAGCTTCCAATCAAGGTCGCGCTGCTGAACAACAGCTTCCTCGGCATGGTCCGGCAGTGGCAGGAAATGTTCTACGACGAGCGCTACTCCTCGGTGTTTCTCGACAGCGCGAACGTCCCGAACTTCGTGATGATGGCGGAGTCGATGGGCTGCGTCGGCATTCTTGTCGAGTCACCTGAAGAGGTTGGCCCAGCGATCGAGCGGGCGAACTCGATTAACGACCGCACCGTCGTCGTCGAGTTTCGCACCGACGCCACCGAGGGTGTGTTCCCGATGGTGCCGGCAGGTGCGGGCAACAGCGAGCTGATTTTGCACCCGACACAGAGCGACCCGACTCGGACGCTCCAACCCGAACCGAAGCCGATCGACACCAAGTTGAAGGATGCCCACTGAGATGGCTCGAACTCGCGATGTTTCTGGTGCGCGCACCGCCAACACCTACTCCGCCGACATGAATCATCACATTCTGTCCGTCCTTGTTCAGAACCGACCTGGAGTCCTTGCTCGTGTGTCTGGTTTGTTCGCACGGCGTGGCTACAACATCTTCAGTCTTGCTGTGGCGCCGGCTGAAGAAGAGGGCCGCAGTCGGATCACGATCGTTGTCGACCTCGACTCGGCACCGCTCGAACAGATCACGAAGCAGCTGTTCAAACTGATCGATGTCATCAAAATCTCGGAACTCGACCCGTCGCGCAGCGTCGAGCGTGAGCTGCTCATCGCTACTGTCAAGGCGGCCGGCCCGAAACTGGCTGACGTGTCGACCCTGGCCGAGATCTTCGAAGGCAAGATCATCGCCGTTGCTGAGGACCTTGTCACCGTCAGCCTTGAGGGTCACCCCGACAAGCTGGACGATTTTGAGGATTTACTCGGCCGACATGGCATTGTTGAGCTGCAGCGGACCGGTCGTGTGGCTTTGCCCAAGCTCGACCGAAGCTCGCGTCATCGCTCCACGCACTGAGGCAACCGCACTGAGGCAACCGCACTGAGGCACGAGCCTTCGCGCCACGCTGTCAGAACCCACTCCAGCCCCAAGCCCCAGGCTGGCGCTGGTGACGCTGGTGACGCTTCAGGCAAGTTGAGCGTAGATCTTTGGTATGACGCCGAGGGTCTGGAACCAGTTGCCAACACGTTCTCGGACGATCCCACTGCTGCGCCGAATTGCGGGCGTATCGCTGGAACTTGAGCCCCTCGACAGTGAGCTGAACGGTGCGGTTGTCGCGGTCGAACAGTGACTCGTTGAGTTCGATCTCGAGTTGTCGTATGTGGCGCGACAGTGCGGACGTGCTGGAGCGAGCGCTGGCCTGGCCAAAATGGAGGGTTTCGCTGAGCACGATGAAGTGTTTGAGCGTGGTGTTGTCCATGGCGGGGATGGGGGAATTGGAGGGGAATTGGAGGGGAATTGGAGGGGAATTGGAGGGGAATTCGAGGGGAGCGAGAAGAGGGAGGGGAGTGCTGCATAAAGCAGGATGAAGCATTGCATATATGTCAATTTCCGAAACGACCACCGACCGTTAGGATCAGGTCGTCCAACCGTTCGACCTCCGATGGAGTCCACCCCATGGCCAACTACTTCAATACCCTCCCGCTTCGAGAGCAGCTCGCCGAACTCGGCAAGTGCCGTTTCATGCACCTTGACGAATTCACCGAGGGCGTCGACGCACTCAAGGGCAAGAAGATCGTCGTGATCGGCTGTGGTGCGCAGGGCCTCAATCAGGGTTTAAACCTTCGAGACAGTGGCCTCGATGTCTCCTACACGCTGCGCGCTGAGGCCATCGAGCAACAGCGTCAGTCATGGAAGAACGCCACGTCGAATGGCTTCGCTGTCGGCACCTACGAAGAGCTGCTGCCCACCGCTGATGTGGTTTTGAATCTCACCCCAGACAAGCAGCACACCCCGGTGGTCAACGCGATCATGCCGCTCATGAAGCACGGCGCTTGTCTGTCGTATTCGCACGGCTTCAACATCGTTGAAGAGGGCATGCAGATTCGCGATGACATCACGGTCATCATGGTTGCTCCGAAGTGCCCGGGCTCAGAAGTTCGCGCCGAGTACGTGCGCGGCTTTGGTGTGCCGACCTTGATTGCCGTGCACGAGGACAACGATCCGAACGGTGAGGGTCTCGCTCTCGCCAAGGCTTATGCCGTGGGCACGGGCGGCCATAAGGCTGGTGTGCTCATGTCGTCGTTCGTCGCCGAGGTCAAGTCCGACCTCATGGGTGAGCAAACGATCCTGTGCGGCATGTTGCAAACCGGCTCGCTGTTGTGCTTCGACAAGATGATCGAAGAGGGCATCGATGCTGGCTATGCCTCGAAGCTGATCCAGTACGGCTGGGAGACGACCACCGAAGCGCTGAAGTATGGCGGCGTCACCAACATGATGGACCGCCTGTCGAACCCGGCGAAGATTCGAGCCTTCGACCTGACAGAACAGATGAAGGACATCATGCGTCCGCTCTACTGGAAGCACCAGGACGACATCATGACGGGCACGTTCTCGTCAGGAATGATGGAAGACTGGGCCAACGATGACGCCAAGCTGCTCGGCTGGCGTGCGGACACCGCAGAAACAGCGTTTGAAAAGACGCCAGCAGGCGACGTCGAGATCTCCGAGCAGGAGTACTTCGACAACGGCATTCTTATGGTCGCCATGGTGAAGGCCGGCGTCGAGCTTGCCTTCGAAACCATGACTGCCGCAGGCATCATTGCCGATTCGGCCTACTACGAGTCACTTCACGAGACGCCGTTGATTGCCAACACCGTCGCCCGCAAGAAGCTCTACGAAATGAACGCGACCATCTCGGACACTGCCGAGTACGGCTGCTACCTGTACAACCACGCCTGCGTGCCGTTGTTGGGTGAGTTCATGAAGGGCATCTCGACCGACGTCATCGGCAAGGGTCTGGACCTCAGCGACACCGGCGTCGACAACGCCCGCCTCATCGAGGTGAACGCAGCAATCCGCAGCCATCCGGTTGAAGCGATCGGTGGCGTCCTGCGCGGCTACATGGCCGACATGAAGCAGATCATCTAGAGCAGATCTTCTCGATCAGTGCACGCCATTTGTTTGGATGCCGTCTCGGTTGACTTCGACGGGCGATTTCAACTCAGCGACATCAACTGGGTGATCGAGCCAGGACAGCACTGGCTGGTTACCGGCACCAACGGCTCTGGCAAGTCGGCGCTTGTTGCCGCGCTCGCAGGCGTTGGTGAGCGCGTGTCAGGGACGTGGTCTGGCGTACCCGAAAGGGTCGCTCTCGTTTCCTACGAACGACAAGCCGAGCTCATCGAAGCCGAACGTCGCAAGGACGACGCCGACATCCTGGACGTGATTTCTGAGGGCACACCCGTCGGGGAGATCATCGACGCGGTCTGTCAGGATCGTGATCTGGCGAACGAGCTGGTCGACACGTTGGGCTTGCGGCCGCTGATCGATCGAGCGTTCCGCAAACTCTCGACCGGTGAGACTCGCAAGGTCATGCTCATTCGAGCGCTGACGAGTCAGCCGGATCTGCTTGTTCTGGACGAGCCCTTCGATGGGCTCGATTGTGATTCGCTGGCTTGGCTCCAGGATTACCTGCGTGTCCTGGCAACCACAGTGCCCATGGTCATCGTGCTGAACCGGTTCGACGAGATTCCGGAGTTCATTACCCACGTGGCGTACGTCGCCGACGGTCACCTGCGCCATCGGGTGGAGCGCAGCGACGAGCCTTCGATGGCGGCCCTGTATCAGCTCCTGCATTTGAAGACGAGCGATCTCGAAGTGCCGCAGGCCGATCCTGCTGATCGGCTGCCGGCCCTGAACCCCAGCGACCCTCTGGTTCGGATCAGCGATGCCGCGATTCGTTACGACGAGAACACGGTTTTCGAGCACCTCGACTGGACGATCGAAACAAACCAGCACTGGCAGTTGAGCGGGCCGAACGGCAGCGGCAAGACCGGCCTGTTGTCATTGATCACCGGCGATCATCCGCAGTGCTATGTCAACGACATCTTCGTGTTCGGGTTTCAGCGCGGAACGGGGGAGAGCATCTGGCAGATTAAGCAATACATCGGATACGTCTCGACCGCGCTTCAGTGGGAGTACCGGGTCGGCACTGGGCTGAGAAACGTCATCATCTCCGGCTTCTTCGACAGCATTGGTCTGTACAGCAAGAGCACCGACATGCAGAAGGCAATTGCCGATGAATGGCTCGCGCTGCTGGGGATGTCGGGGCGCGCAGATGAGCCATTCAGCGGCTTGTCGTTTGGTGATCGGCGCCTCGTACTGATCGCCCGTGCGATGGTGAAGCACCCGCCGTTGCTGATTCTTGACGAACCGTGCCTTGGCCTCGACGACATGAACCGTCAATTGGTCCTCGCGCTGATCGAACGCATCTGCGCATCCAACGAGACGGCGGTGTTGTACGTCAACCACCGGTCACAAGACGCCATCCGCGGCATCGACAATCACCTCACGTTGAGTAGCGAGGCGGCGAGCTAGCTCTTCGCCGATGCCGTTGGCGCCCGCTTCGGAACCGTGGCGGGGATGGCGAAGGCGCTGAGGGCCAGGGTGCCGACTATCCAGTGCAGTCCGGCGGTCGGATCGTCACCTTGGGCAAGGAGGCCGACTATGGCGAATGCTGCGGCCGAAATGAGGGCGGCACCGAAGCCACGAACGCTGGTCGCTGTTGCTCGGGTCGTCGATGGTGCAGCCGCTTGGAATCTGGCGTCGGCGATGATCCAGGCAGCCTGTACGGGTGCGTAACCGACGCCGATGGCCATCAGCGCCCACGGTGACTCGATGGCAATCGCAAAGGCCATAGTCGCAGTTCCGCCGAGCACCAGCGATGCGAGTGTTGAGCTCGAGATGTCTGGACGGCGCGCGGCGAGTTCGCCGCCAACGATGAGACCGATCCAGACGACGAACACGATCAGTGGAATGGTCGCATTGGATGCCCCGTTGAGACGCGCCAAGAGGGGGATGTATTCGTCGACCACCATGAGCCCGCTGATGGTCGACCCCATCAGTAAGAGGCGGAGTAATACTGGGTTGCGGCGCGCGGCCAACGAGCCTGCTCGCAGGGTTGCCCACCATCCGCGGCGAACGCTTGCATCGTCGCCCGTCGTCACCCATTGGACATCGGGGAGGTGGAGCACAAGCGCGACCGAGACACCGGCTACGGCGACGTTGATCCATCCGACGGCTTCGATCGATGCGCCCAACCCGATGATCGCAGCGGCGAAGAAGGTGCTGCCGGCCAAACCGAGCTTGTTGAACTGATCGATGCGGGCCATCACCACGCCATAGCAATGAGCTTCACCAATGGCGTCGAGTTCGTCGTGGATGAGGGCTTCCCGTGCACCGCTGGCCAGCGCATCGTGCATCGACCAGAGCACGGCACCGGCGATCAGCGCGGGGAGCGACGGTGAGATGAGCCAGATGCCGATACCAGTCGCGCGTAGTGCAAGCGCAGCGCCCAGCAGTCGCCGACGATCGACGATGTCGGCGAGTGCTCCGCTGGGCAGTTCGAGGACGAGGCCCAGTATCGACCAGACAATGAACACGATTGACAGGTCGGCGGTCGAGATTCCGTTGTCGTTGAACCACAGGGTGAACAACACGTACATCGGTGCGAACTCGTCGATGAACGACAGGAGGTACAGCCGTTTCTTGAGCCCGTCGAGCACCACACCGCAAAGCTACGGCACATGTCGCCTTTCGAAGCTCGCGGCCGGACTCGCCGCGTTCGTCACTCGTTGGATCGATCCGGGCTGGAAGATATGGCGAACCTCGCGACTTCTGCTTCTCCCTCACCAACGCCCAAGTGTGAACGAAGCCGCAGTGATTGACAGTAGGTGCGCGCTTCGGAGCACTCCTTCTGTCGTTTTCGCTGCAATGCGCTCACCAGCGGGCCCCTCGCGCATACCTGACTTGTTGGGTCGGGTATTGGGGCACTAAGGTCTCAACTCATGAGCAACAACTGGGGATTCGAAACGAAGCAGATTCACGTCGGTGGTGAGGCGGACCCGACAACGGGTGCCCGAGCCGTACCGATCTATCAGACGACCTCGTACGAGTTCCGTGACACGGAGCACGCTGCGAATCTGTTTGGGCTGGCCGAGGTTGGCAACATTTACACGCGCATCATGAACCCGACGCAGGCTGCGCTCGAAGAACGCGTCAACGCGCTTGAAGGCGGCTGCACCACCGCGATTGGCATCTGCGGCACACTTGCTGTTGCTTCTGGCCAGTCGGCAGCGACGCTCTCGCTGCTCACGTTGTGCGAGTCAGGCGACCACGTCGTGGCCTCGCCTTCGCTCTATGGCGGCACGTACAACCTGCTGAAGTACACAATGCCGAAGATGGGCATCGAGGTCACCTTCGTCGATGATGCCGATGATCTCGACCAATGGCGCGCAGCGATCAAGGACAACACGAAGGTCTTCTTTGGTGAGGTATTGGCCAACCCGCGAAACGCGATGTTCGACATCGAGGGCGTGTCAGCTGTTGCTCACGAGAATGGCATCCCGCTTATGGTCGACAACACCGTGCCCACGCCGTACATGGTGCGTCCGCTCGAACTCGGCGCCGACATCGTGGTGCACAGCCTCACAAAGTTCTGCGGTGGCCACGGGACTTCTATTGGTGGAGCCATTGTCGACGGAGGCACCTTCGACTACGCGGCCTCGGGTCGCTTCGCCAACTTCACCGAGCCTGATCCGAGCTACAACGGTCTCGCGTACTTCCCTGCGCTCGGCCATGGCGCGTTCATCCTCAAGGCGCGTGTCCAGATGCTACGCGACCTCGGCATGGCGATCTCGCCGTTCAATGCGTTCCTGATCTTGCAAGGTCTCGAAACGCTCTCCCTGCGGATGGAGCGCCATTTCTCGAACGCGCAGACCGTTGCTGAGCACCTTGTCGCACACGACAAAGTCGAGTCGGTCACCTTTGCTGGTCTTGCTGACAGCCCCTGGTTCGAGCGCACGCAGAAGTACAGCAACGGGGTCGGCGCCGGCTCGATCGTCGCCTTCGAAGTGAAGGGCGGTATAGACGCCGGCAAGAAGTTTGTTGAGGCGTGCGAGTTGCACAGCCACGTGGCGAACATCGGTGACGTGCGCAGCCTCGTGATCCACCCGGCGAGTACCACCCACAGCCAACTGTCGCCAGAAGACCTTGCAGCTGCTGGCGTCACGCCGGGCCTGATCCGGTTGAGCGTCGGACTCGAGACCATTGCCGACATCATTGCCGACCTCGACCAAGCGCTCGCCAACGTCGCGACCGAGTAGGTCTGACAAGCCGGACCCAATCGACCCGACCCGAGGCTTCGGGTCCTACGTGTCGTCGCGTTGGTCGCGGAGGAAGCTTTCGAACTGATCGCCGAGGTCGTCGGCGGTCGGAATCTGGGCTTCGGCGCGGCGGTCGAATTCGG
>Ga0115001_10000283_pt1 | contig 36681 bp, 53 predicted proteins | sample ArcticOcean_MG_C_12_FD_89869 | JGI IMG/M metagenome (GOLD analysis project Ga0115001, IMG submission 89869) | Marine microbial communities from western Arctic Ocean - ArcticOcean_MG_CB8_130 | ecosystem: Environmental > Aquatic > Marine > Oceanic | place: Arctic Ocean: Canada Basin | collected... | reverse complement strand
TTAGTATGCAAGTTTTTGATGATTGTACTACTGGTGGCTGGGCTAATGGTACTTGTTGTGTAGATCCAGCTTATAATATCTACAATGGTGTTGTTCTAATAGTTCTACCATCTACTTCGACTATATTTCATTATTAAACTTTTTTCATAAAGCTACATATAATAATTAAACTATACCTATGAATTTCCACGAAGACGACAGAGCCCAAAGATTACTCGATGTATTTCCTCTTGATAAAGGCCAAATAAATATAAGCTACATTAATTCAACCGAACATATCGTTGCTTGGCATAAACACAATATCCAAACTGATTATTGGATTTGTCTTAAAGGATCTATCAAAGTAGGTTGGGCCACTAAAGAAAATGGATGTGAATTCAAATATCTTTCTGATAAAAATCCTCAAGTATTGGCCATACCTCCTGGAGTCTATCATGGGTATAAGGCATTAGAGCCTGGGAGTATCTTAGCCTATTATGTAACTGAGAAGTATAATCCGGCTGATGAATTCAGAGCAGATATAGGAGACTTTGATGAAGATTGGGGTACTGAAAATAAATAGAACTTTCTGTTAACACAAATTTAACCTAAATTTAATATACAAGAAGAAACCGAGTGATCAGTGTATTCATATATAATATATGGAGAAACAAATCGATATATCACCAGTAATATACATTGCTTTGATAATCATTGTATACATACTCGGAATCTAATCATTGTATATAATATAATATCGCGATATGAGCCTGCCTGCGGGACGTCGGATAGTACAGTCCTAGAAAGTCCTCCTCGATCGCAACAACGACCTGATGAAACAAGAATATCTTAACATCATATAATTATTAAAATAAAATTATGGAAAAACGTATATATGAGATGCTGAAGACACAGGCTGAGGCAGAAAAAGCAAAAGCATTATTAACTCTTGATTTGTTAGGAAAACATCCTGCAGGAATTGGCGATCATTCTACTGCAGATTTCTACAAAAATGCAAATGATGCATTAATGATGTTAGTAGATGCAAACGATAAGTTAGAAACTTTATCAGAACTAGATATATTCCAAACAAAACTATGAAGAAGGAAGACGAAGCAATCTACGGAGTATTAGCACCATGGATATTTATATTCGGGATATGTGCCATACTCTTTATATTAGTAATAGTAGATGCAATCTTTAATTTAGGTTTATCGTAATGGATGAATCAGGACTATTGATAAGTATACTTCTAGCAGCATTCACATTTGTATTAGGATGGTTAATTGGCATAGAACGAAAGACTAAAATGGAACGAGATCTTGAATTCTGGAAAGCATATTCAAGAGAACAAGATAATGAAATCAAATAAATGGCGGTAAACATATTGATGTACTACATAGGATTTGGAATAGTAGTACTTGCCATGATAATTTATGTAAATAAAAACAATAAGATGTAATACTAAATTTACTTAACATATAGAGATAAATAACTTACTAACTAATTAAAAACTCTAACTATGTTAAAAAACTTTTTGGTCTCGTTAACCCTACTTTTATCGTTAAATGCATCTTCACAATCTTCTTGGATAAACATTCAATACTTATCTGATAATTATCCATCAGAAATTAACTGGGAATTATTAGATTCAACCAATACTGCTGTAATAGAAAGCGATTCTAATTATATACTGAATTCACTTTTAGATACCACAATAACTTTAGATCCTGGCACTTATGTCCTTAATGTTAACGACATTTTTGGAGATGGTTTAGGTGCTAGTCTATTTGGTGGAACCGATGGTTGGTTCTTAATTCAAAATGACTGTCAAGATACTCTAGCATTTGTTGCTGGTGATTTCGGAACATTATATACAGAAACTTTAACGATTGCTCCTTGTGCTCCACCGACAGGAGGTTGTTTAGATTCACTTGCAACTAATTATAATGGATACGCTGCTTATGATGATGGATCTTGTATTTATGCACCATGTATAGGACTTGATACTTTTTATGTAGAAACTTATTGTACACTTAATGGACCAGTCGTTAATTATACATGGGATCCTGGTTCAAATCAAAGTTGTAATGTTGTTGCATATACAAAAGCAAAAGACAATCCTGATGATCTAGGAATCGATTGGTATCCTTACCCTGCAAATTGGTCAAACACTGGTATTACATTTTCTAATGCTGATCCATACACTACATATTATTTTATAGCAGAATTAGGTGATGGTTCTTATACAGATACATTAGAAATCTTTACTGATAACTGTATTATTGGTTGTATGGATTCTCTTGCATTAAATTGGAATCCATGGGCTAATACTCCTGATGGTACTTGTACTTACCCTGCAGCTAATTGTGCAAATGGACAAACTAATGTTTTAGTTATACTTACACCAGACACTTATGTAGGAGAAACTTCGTGGGAGATTACCGATACATCAGGTACAATTTTACAATCATCTCCTATGTATACTCAAACTGGAGTTCCGGTAGTTACAGAAACTTGTATTGCAGATGGTACTGAAATTATTTTTACATTATATGATAACTTTGGAGATGGAATGTGTGGATCTTGTTATGGTGGTGTTGACGGCAGTGTTGTAGTAGAAACATTATGTGGAGATACTTTATTATCAATACAACCTGGTAATGCTGATTTCGGAACAGACACGACAATTACTCATATAATTTCTCCATGTATTACGAATGTTATTTCTGGATGTATGGATGAGAATTATTTAGAATTCGATCCTTTAGCTACTATTGATGATAGTTCATGTACTACTCTTATTGTATTAGGATGTACAGAAATTAACTCGATAAATTACGATCCATCATCTAATACTATGGCAAACGTTCTTAACTGTGATTACGAATTTATATTAACTGATGGTGCTGGCGATGGATGGTTCGGATCTTGGATTGGAGTTGTTCAAAACGGTAGTTCATATGGTCCTTTTACTATGGATCCTATAGATGCCTTTGAAAAAACAATTACACTTTCATTAAGTTCTGAATATCCAGTAGAAGTTTTATTCTTTACTCAAGGTAATTCAGCTTCAACTGCCGAACAATGTGGATTCAAATTCGTTAGCCCAGATGGAGATACGTTAATTGAAGGTGGAACAAATCCATGGACAGATCCTTTATTTCAATTCCCATATAGATATTCAGGTACTCCTGATTGTGGAAACTTTTGTATTCCTATTGTTTTAGGATGTATGGATTCGACATCTCTTAATTATAACCCGTTAGCAAATACCGATGACTTATCATGTATGCCTATTATATTAGGTTGTACAAATCCTTTAGCATTTAATTATGATTCATTGGCTACTCTCGATGATCTATCATGCATTGCACTTGTTAATGGATGCATGGATTCAACTGCATATAACTATAATTCTTCTGCGAATACTAGCGACGGAAGTTGCATATATCTAGGATGTACAGATATTATAGCTTGTAATTACGATGTTATCGCAAATGTAGATAATGGCGGTTGTACATATCCAATACAATACTATGATTGTTTAGGTTCTTGTTTAAGTGACATTGATGGAGATGGAATTTGTGATGATCTTGAAATACTTGGTTGTACAGATCCGTTATCTATTAACTTTGATCCAATTGCAACAGATGATGATAATACATGTATACCTTACATTTATGGATGTACAGATTCAACTCAATTCAATTACAATCCTTTAGCAAATACAGATGATAATACATGTATAGCTATCATTTTAGGATGTACAGATCCTGCTGCTTTTAATTATGATGTTAATGCTAATACCGACGATAATACATGCGTTCCAGTAATTATTGGTTGTATGGATATTACCATGTGGAATTATAATGCAACGGCAAACACATCCTCAGGTAATTGTATTCCTTTTATATATGGATGTACCGATTCAACTTCGTTTAATTACGATCCAATTGCTAATACAGATAATTCAACATGTGTACCTTTCGTATACGGATGCTCAGATAATACAGCATTTAACTTTGATCCATTAGCAAATACGTTAGATAACAGTTGCTGCTACATATCTGGATGTACAGATATATATGCATTAAATTATAACTCAAATGCATGTTATGACGATAATTCATGTATAGAAATCGTTAGTGGATGTACCGACGTTGCAGCATACAATTATAATTCATCTGCTAATGTATCAGATTCATTATCATGTTTATATAATGCTGGTTGTTATGGTGGACCTGGAATACCTTATTGGTTAAACGATGGATGTTATGCATGGGTAATCGATGTTGATGATTATTGTTGTACAAACAATTGGGATGCTAGTTGCCAATCAATGTATAACTATTGTCAATTAGGCTGGCCAACTGCTATAGATGAAATCAATTCAAATACCATTATAGTTTATCCGAATCCTACTACATCGATATTAAATATAGACACTCATTTAGATATAGAAATCAAGATCTATAATATGACTGGTGCTTTAGTTTATGAAGGCACAGATAAACGAATAAATATAGCAGAGTTCTCTAACGGAGTTTACAACTTAACAATTACATATAATAAAATGTTACTTAACAAAAGAATTATTAAACAATGAAAAAACTTTTAATACTATTTCTTCTTATTCCATTAATATCATTTGGACAGGAAGAAAAACAAAACGAATTTAGAAAAACCTTAAAGAAGACCTTTAAGTATTCAACTTTCTATGGAGCCTTTAACGGAGCAAATTCATTATCAGACGTAGATGTGTATTCAGTTACAAATGGTTTAGAAACTAATGTTGTTAAAACACCATTTGATTATTCTCTTACATTAGGTGTAAGAAAGATCGCAAGGTTAGGTTATGAGAATAGAGCAAACACTTTTTATAACGGAACTGAAAATTCATTTAGCGATGCTGCTACTATTGGAAAAATAAGTGGATTTGAATTTTTATTCGAAGCAGATTATCGAAGAATACAAGGGATTAATTATTTAGATCAACATCATTTCTTACGATATGTTGCTGATGATTGGATTATTAAAATGGAGTATCTTCAAGATGGCTTTGCTGATATTAAATACACAGAAGCTTCTCAAAGATATAGGTATAAAATTGGTAGAAAGCTATCATTAAATATAGGAGCAGTTCAAAGGGTATCAGAACCTTATGGATACGATCCTTTAGAAGAATGGTTATTATCTAATGGTAATTTACATTATACCAATTTGGCAATTCAAGAAGGATATTCTATGGACTTTGACGGGAGTGGAGGAGTTGGATATTACAATCCATCAGGAAATTTAATTGCTGAGAATACTGAGGTATGGGAAGCAGTTGTTATACCAAATGTATTATCTGACTATACCGAAAGAAAACGAAGCGAAATACCTGCACAATGGAATCATTCGTTAGTTATAGGATTTGATTACTATCATTACACAAAAGATTTTTGGTTGCATTCATGGGGTAATTTAATGCCTTATCATTATAATTCTGGAGATGAATTTTCTTACCATGCATTTAATGAAGGACAATGGTTAGATTATTCAGGTGGTTTGATATTCGGATATAAATTTAACAAGCACTTAGGTGTATTTCTAGAAGGTAAATATAATAAATACTGGAATAGAAGCTGGCACAACTTTTCAGTAGGAATAAATTACATTATACTGTAAGGATAGATAATAAAAGAAAAAATTCGAAACAATAATTATGGCCTCGAAGGAATTGAATGAAAATACAGCATTTCAAGTAAGTATTAAAACTTTATTAGCAATTGGAACTGCTATGGCTACCGTCATATCGATGTGGTTTATATTACAGGCTGATATAGAAGAAGCTAGAAACTTACCTGTAATAGAGATACCTGCCCCTGAAGTAACACGGATGGAATTTGATATGAAAGATCAAATGATTAGAAACACTATACTTACTACTCAAGAAGATGTAAAGGAAATAAAGGAAGATATTAAGAGGATTGAAGAAAAGTTAGATAAACTTAGATAACAATATGAAATACTTAAACTTATTAGTTCTAACGATATTCCTTTATACAGGAACTTCACTATACTCACAAACAATTGATATTGGTGATGGAGTTACTGTTGCACACTTTAATGCAGGATGGAATGATGCAAACTCAGTGTCATGGATAGGAGATCTTGAAGAATGTAATGTAGTTAAAGTTGATATTGTTGCTTATAAGAAAATGCAAACAAATCATAAGATCGTTGTAGTTCCTACTATTATACTTTTCAAGGATGGTGAAGAAATTAAAAGATGGCAAGCAAATGTGTCTTTCAAAATAGAAGATGATATTGATGTTATACAAGAAGCTGTTGATGAACAAAATCTTAGCGACTTCTAATGTTTGATCCATACGATGAAGATAATGATTGGTATCCCGATCAAATGATATAAAGTCTCTACTAAATGTAGTGACTTTTGCTGTTTATAATCAATTGTTAATAAGTTTTGAAAAATAAGTGTCTAAAAGTTTTTTTTTGCCACCAAAATGTTTTATATTTATATTATAATAATTAAAACACTAATAAACAAACTATGAGCACGAGGAAAAAGCGAAAAGACCGAAATCATTTAATATACCAATTAACAAACACCGTAACTGGTGAAAAATATATTGGAGTTACTGTGGTATCGGGTAGAGCTTACTTAAAATCACTTCGTTCGAGGTGGATTCGTCACATATACAAAGCCGCTGTATTACTCGCAGATTATCCTATTAGTGAATCAATCAGAAAATATGGTAAAGAATCTTTTGATCGTGAAATTTTAACATTAGTTAGAGGAAAGAAAAACGCATTTCAGAAAGAAGCAGAACTAATAAATTCAATAAAACCTAAACTTAACACACGAATGCAAAAATGTTAATAACTTTCAAAAATAAATGAAAAATAAGTATCAATATATTTTTTTATTCCACAAAAAAGTATTATATTTATATTATAATAATTAAAACAATAACAAACAAAAACAAACAACTATGGCAAAATCATCAAGAGGCGGATTAACAGATTATGAAAAACAAGACGTAATTTATTCACAATTCAAAAGAATCATTCGTAAATCAGAGTGGGAAGAACGTAACCCATCTAAACGAGAACTTACACTCGTTGAAAAACTAATTAAACGTTCAAAGGAAGATAAAGCAAAATTCATTGCGAAACACGGAGATCCTGCATTAAAGGAAGAAAAACAAATTTCTCATAGAGTTTCTTTCTATAATCCAAACAATCCACTTAACGGATCTTCATCATGGAGTAAACAAAAATGGTCAGAGTATAACGCAAAAGTAAAAGCCGATCTAAAGGCGAAACAACTTTCATAAAAAAACATATAACCATTATAATATGACAAAGGAATTCAAATATACAACACAAGAACATTATCTAGATTTTGTACTCAAATGTGAAAATGATGAAGAGGACGCAACTCAAAAATTAATGAATCATGATACAGTGATGCTTATCTTACAACAACGTATTCTCCCAGAAGATTGGGCGATAGAACGTGCATTACCTGAAGTCGAAACAATGCTTCATTATTTTTGCGATGTAGAGGAATATGAACTATGCCAAACAATTATAAACGTTTGGCCAGAGCTTAAAATCGATTGTTAATAACTTTTGAAAAATAAGTATCCAAAAATTTTTTATTTCACTAAAAAAGTATTATATTTAATTATAACAAAAAAACAATAATAAACACAAAAACAACAACATGGCAGAAACACAAAAAAGAGCAAGATTGAAACTCGTAAAAATGAAGGACGTAAAATTCGATCCTGCAATCTTCAAACCAATGAGAACAAAAACTCCGGTTGATTATATGTTTTCTAGCGAAGGTGGGTTTTACCCGGCAACTAATTATATGTTAGTTGGAGATCCAGGAATCGGAAAATCAACCTTCGGGTTAGATATTATCGCCGATGTTCAAAAGCACAGTAGAGGTAAGAAAAAAGTATTATTCATATCTGGCGAAATGAATCAAATCGATATGCACGGTTACGTTAAACGTTACCCAAAATTCAAAAACATCGAAACTCTCTTCTTATGCGATTACCTCGATTCAAATCCGAAAGATATCATCGAGAGAACATTCAAATTAGGTTGGGATTTAGTACTAATCGATTCATTCATCGAAGTTCAAGAAGCAGTTCAAGCTTCTAACCGAATAACTCGAACTCATGCAGAAAAATGGTTTATCGATTTAATGGTTACTCATAATAAAGGAAAAAATAAAGGAAAACATTACACATCATTCTTAGCTATTCAACAAGTAACTAAAGGCGGTAATTTCGTAGGATCCAATAAACTTAAACATAATACAACCGGTATGTGCGAATTACGTTATTCAAACGAATTTGCAGGAGATCGTTATATTAAATTCACTAAGAATCGTAGAGGTGGACAATACGAAAAACTTTATTTTGATCTTGAATCTACTACTGGTTGCGTAAATTACGATATCAAACGTTTAGAAAGAGACGAAGAAATTAAGAAACGAATCTCACAAGAAAAAGATAATATGCTTAAAGAGGAAGAACTATTCAATATGATGTTCACTCGAAAAGAGCAAACTAAAAATGAAGAAAATGAAACTAATCAATAAGTCAATCATATAATAACTAACACAATAAAAAAAAGCAATAAATGAATCTATCAAAACAAATCAGTTCAGAGCATTGGAGTTCTTTCAAAAACTCAGCTTTCAACAACCAACCTTTAAGGAAGGAAATCAATTTAGCCGAACTAAAGTTCATAACATTAAACGACGTAGATTACTGCGGTTTGAAATTAGGAATGAGTAAACGAGCGGTTCGAGATATAATGAGTATTCTCGGTTTAGCAAATACATTCGGTGGAAAAATCAATAATGTATTCGGTGAACAATTCACACAAACACTTCTTAATACAATGAAAGATGCGATATCCGTTAAAAAGAATATATCAGTTACTCTTCTTGTATCTCCTAATCGAATCATTCAACGAATTCATAAATCTGGAAGTTCTTGGGTGAGTACCGATAATTTCTTCGATATCCTCGAAACTACTATCGATAAACACGGTCTTATCGTAAACAATTGCGAACAAAATAACGACGGTCAAATTATAGTTAAAACTACAAATCCAAATTCTGAGTTCGATATCAAAGGAAAAAATCTCGATTCAAAACAAGAAGTTTTCCAAGGAGGATTAAACTTTACTCGAACTTATAACGGTTTAGAAGTTGATCCATATCTATATAGATTATGGTGCGCTAATGGAATGGTAACTAAAGAATTCGAAGAGAGTATTAAAATGACAAACATTCAACCTAAAGATTGGGAAGCATTTCATAAAAACCTTGAACGAATCGAAAAGAATAACTTCCAACCTCAAGGATTTATCAATAAAGTTAAAATGGCTGCAAACACTCCATGTTCTTTATCAGAAATGCAGAGAGGAATATCAATGATTAAGAATGCATCAAACATCGATGATAATTCAATTCAACCGTTCATACCTTATGGAGAAACTTATAATTCATTCAAGAAAATGGGTATTCAACCAACCGAATTATCAAACGGTCAAAAACAAAATGCACGAACTAACGTTTCAATATGGGAGTTAGTAAATGGAATTACCGATTTTGCATCTCATGATTATGGCTTCGAAGTAAAAGATCAAGAAGAAACTAGAAATCGTCTAATGGTTGACGCTGGTGGAATTCTAACTAAGAATTACGATACTCAAAACTTACTAGTTGCGCAACCTTTCTAAGATTACGTAACATATCATATACATTATTTGTTGTTTTGTATATTGTTTTAAGAGGGCTTCTCATCATGAGAGGTCCTCTTTGTTATTGAATAAAGCCACTATATAAATATATGTAAGAGGAATTTAAGATCAACTATAGATCCTGAATAGATCAAGAAATATCAGCACGTTCCTTTATATGGATGATCAAATCTTTGTTACCCTTTATTAAACGATGAACTCTACCTTCTTTAATGAAGATAGGATTTTCGTTAGTAAGGTCTACAGGCAATTCATTATCAAATTGAAACTTCCAATCAGTCTCTGATAATGGTTTAATAACTCTATCACTTTCATCAGCATGCCATTTAAGTAAATGTGATTCTGTTTCAGCAGGAAACATTCTAATTATTCCAGACGAATTATTTAGTAAAGTTAAGTAAGGTTTGTTATTTTCAAATGTGCGATCAAAAGCTCTTTGTTCGCAGTCGGTGCAGTTTTCTACCATGGATCGTTAGTTTTAAGTCCTAATTGTTTATAAAATAAATGAACATTACAAGACCACCATCCACTAGCATACTGATCTTTCTTTTTTGCACAACCATGTCTTGCAAGGAATGCTTTACGATTACCTTCTTCTTGATGTTTCTTAATCATATTAACTCCATTCTTATCAGATCTTTCTCCAAAACCTATTTGCATTGCTTTAACTAAACCGGTATCAGGATCTTTATCTCCTTTAGGATTTGCACGAAAAACATGAAATAAATTCTTTCCCATAGATGGTGGTTGCTTTTTTGGATCATCCAATGTTACGGTTTCTTTCTTTTTAGTCTTTGGATTTCTCCAAGTACCTTTCTTACCAGTTTGTAATCGTTCAACGATAAATGCATCGTCTTCACTTAATTCTAATTTGTTATCTTTATATAATTCTCTAGCTTCGTTTATCAAATCTAAATAAGCATCAGATCCAACTCTAAATATAGATTCAGATAAAGTTAAATTGTTTTCTACGTGATACTTAAGATTTTCACTTACTGTATTATATTCGTCTCGTGTTAATATCATTTTTGTAATTTGTTTTTGTCAATCCATGTTCTAAAAACTTTCATTGCATCTCTCATTCCTTGAGTTTGATGTTTATGTTTTTTAGCTCGGCTTTCCATAGTTGTTGCAATTGACATAGCCCATGTTCTTTCCTTTTGTTTCATTAATTTGTCAAGTTCCTTAATTGTAAATTCTGCCTTTGCTTTATCAGCATAACCAGTACCTTTAATTGCGTCTCTTCCTCCTTTTGAATAAAGTCCAATATCCGGTGGATCGTCTTTGTAATGTTTACGTTTTCTAGTATGACCAACTGTTGGTTTCTTTGCTTCGTTAGTTGATTCATTAGTTAATGTTGGTTTATCACCTTTACCTTTTAGCCAATCTGCAACATCTTTATCGCTTGTATTATATGCCTTTGCTTTATTGATGAATGCATTTAATCTTGCATGACCCCATGCATTATAAGCAGCAACACCCTTTCCAATAGCTTTTATTGTTGGATGAACAGCACCCCAATTAGTTTTTGCAGCACCATATCCTCGGTTAAACAGTGCTTGGAATGCGTATTCTAAATTTTTAGTATTAGTTGAACCCATTGCTTTCTGATTCTTAGGATCAGCAGCTAGTTCCTTTATACGATCCTTTACTTTAGAATCTTCGTTTAGATTGTTAGATTCATTTAAGAATTCTGTGAAAGTGTTTAGTTTCATAAGTTATATATTCGTTAATGATATCCATTAAGTAATTCTAGTAGATCAGATATAGCACCATGTCTATGAGAATCCTTCAACACAGTTTTGAATACATAATCAGAATTTACTAATTTAGACATATCATGATATGCTGACCAGTTTTTATCTTTAAGATCTATTTGATATGAGTCTCCACAGAATATCATTTTTGAATCTTTGCCTAATCTCCCTATTGCCATTGCAAGTTGTGAACGATTAAGATTTTGAAATTCATCTACTATAACAATTGCATTATCAAAGGTTCTACCTCGGAAATGAGCTAACGAGCATAATTCAATAGCTTCATCTCGTTCCATTCGTTCTAAAATTTCAGGTTTATTATAGACCTTACGCATATTAGATCTAATAGGTACTAACCAAGGTTCCATCTTTTCTTTTTCTGAACCAGGTAAGAATCCATTATCTTCAGTTGCAATAGTAGGTCTTGTTATAACGATCTTGTTATATTGTCTCTTAAAAAATTGATCTAATGCAATTTGAACTGCTAGTAAAGTTTTACCAGATCCAGCATTTCCAACAATAAAATTGTATGGATGTTTTAGAATTTCTGTTTTTGCCGTTTTTTGTTCGTCTGAAAGAGATAAGGAAAATCTTATAGAACCTTTTGGCGGAGTTTTGGAAATGTTTTCTTTTGCCATAATATGAACTTTTTAGTATGAGTATTATTATTAAGTGGTTTGAGTTAGGTCACTAGCCACAAACGCAGGATGTGGCTTTTAACTATTTATGCAATAACCTTAAGTGTTTGAACATATCGTCAGCTTTAGCCTTAATTTTATCGATATCTTCTTGTGGTTGATCTGCATCTTTCATATACTTTTCTAGACGTTGATATGATCTATACAATTCATCGAAATGACTTAAGTATCTCTGCTTAGGAGAGCTTAATGTAATTTTGCTTGGGTGAGCTAATTCATTCAATTCATTGAGTTCAATGAATGTTTCTAAGTTAGTTAGTTTTTCCACGTTTAAGTATTTTATTAGTTAGTTTATATATTCGTATATCAATGATAGTATAAATAAACCTGATTATCAAGGCGAAGACATAATAAAAATAATGTTCATTATGAGTATTAAAGATAACATGGAAAAGCTTCAGAATAAATTAAAGCAGGATCTAAAGGATATTAAAAACCTAGAAGATCTATGTGAACACAAACAGACTAGAGTTGGCTTTGAACTAACGAATTCATTTAATGCATCCATACGAGTTATTTGCAAAGATTGCCAGAAAACATTAGGATTCCCTACCCAAGAAGAAATAAAGACGTTCACTATTAAATGAAACATATGAAAACTTTTATCATATAATACTCATTACTAACATTAAAACATTACACAATGGCAAAAGGAGCTAAACCAGACAAGCAAGATCAAGTAACCGGAATGTTCTCTAAAATCGCTAAAGAAGCAAAAAGGAACGAAAGGAGAGCAATCAAAGAAGCAAAAGCAAAAGGTGAATTTATTAAATTAGAACATCCTGAATTATTATCAATTAAAAAACAAATGGAGTATTTTGAAGCATTACAAAAACATAGAAAGGGTAATGGCCAATACGACATTGATTACGATCAAGATAATCTAGAATTTCCATGGCCTTGGAAGTACGCAAAAGTAGTTGAAGATAAATAAACTATGAGCGACGACTTTAACATAGATGATTTCTTAAATAACTTCAGTGATTCTGATGATAGTGGCGATGACAGTATTCGTGACAAAGTATTAGAATTTCAAGATAAAATTAAGGATGAGGCTATGAGAGAAGCTTATAGATTTATAGAAGAGGTTGGAATTCTATTTTGGATACGTCAAGATATGTATGTCAAAAACGAAAGAAAATCAAGAATCCTTAACAAAATGATCGAATTCTTTATTGAATCTGAAGAATATGAAAAGTGTGCATATCTAACAAAAGGTATACAAGCACTAGCAGATAATAAAAAAAGTATACAAGAGGAAACTAATTTATAAAGCCATCATATAATTATATAATAATAATCATTAAAACACAAACACAAAAACAATATGGCAACAATTAGATTTATCGATTCAATGGATGTAGAAGCACAAAAATCAGCGAAGTGCTTAACCATTAGAGAAAGACAAGTAATACGAAACCTACTAGCTGATACTGTAGGAAAAAACACATCAACCCTCATTTCCCAAATCAACAGCTATTTCGAATTCAGAGAGGATTCTCAATTCCAAGGAGCTAGTATTATACAAGATGATAAAAATTGGTTAAAGGTTAAATTACATGTAGGAAATCCTGGATGTACTGCATTTAATAAAGTAACTTCTTATCAATTCAAAATACGTCATCCAGAAAACCCAGTTCCTACTAAGTTTTCACACTTAAGAAATAACAACTAAATAAAAACAAGCATAATATCCACTATGAAGGACAGTCTCTCGGGACTGTCCTTTTGTTTTTTGTATTATTTTTCAATAAGTGAACGCGCGTATTATCAAATCAAAAAGCCAAGATCTATCCTTATAGATACTACAAATCAAACAAGAGGCTATCTTGAAACTTTATAAATTTACAAACATATAACCTCTTAATTATTAACATAACATTGTTAACAAACAAATAAAAATTAAAAAACAAAATAATTTAACATGGAAAAAATGAAAAAAATTATTAACTCTTACTGGTTCAAATCTGCAATTTGTGGAGGAATCGGTATTGTGCTTCTATTCAAAGGTATGAACCTTTGGGCTGGAGTAGCTTTTGGATGGGGTGCGAATGAATTCCTAGAATACTTCAAACCAACTTCAAAATAAATTAACTATTATATTAACAAAAAAAATTAAAAACTATGAAAAAAATTCTTTTAACATTGGCTTTGATCGTTGCAACAGTTGTTGGAACTCAAGCACAGGAAAAGGGAGATTGGTATGTAGGAACTGGTGATGTTGCAAATGTAGCATGGACTGAATGGTCCGTTTCACCTACAGTCGGTTATGGCGTAATGGAGAACTTAATGATAAGTGCTTCAGTATCCCAAGCAGACTCTACAGTCGATATGGACTTAGATTTTAGTGCAAGATACTTCTGGAAAGGATATTTCGCTTATGTTGCCACTAACGGACTTTCTACGGAAGGAATGTCAATTGGCGCTGGTAAAATGTTCACGTTCCATAAGAGTATTTTTGTAGATCCAAAAATCGTTTACGATATGGACGCAAAAACTACGAACTTGACACTAGGCTTCGGACTTAAATTTTAATGAGTATTAACTATAAAAAAAAGAGAAAAACATGGATTCAGTAATTAAATATGTAACAGGATTTTTCGGTGGATTAGCAACTATATTATTAGCGGTTCTTCCAGTGACAATCCTTTGGAACATTTTATCTGGTGGAATGGTTTTCGGTATGGACGTAGTCGGTAATCTAACGGCACTTATCACCTCTATTGGTGAAGGTGGTTTCGTTGGACTTATCGTACTAGTCATATTGACATCATTCTTTGTAGATAATAAATAGTACATAAAATGTAAACGTATTTTACCAGAAAGACTCTAGGAACCTTTCTCTTAAATACATGTCCGAAAGGAATAATTAAAAAGGAGAGCATTCGTGCTCTCCTTTTTTTGTCAGAATTTTCTATATGAAACCTATGATAGATAACAACATATAATAAATAAGTTCATTGATATATGGGGATGACACGGCTTTTGACATTATGAAAGAAGCTTTAGATTCAGCAACGGGTGATGACCTACATCAATCTCAAACGGCAACGTTGAGTTAGCAATGGCAGCCTAGTTAGGTGATGAATTGCACATCAGGTAATTGAGTTTACGAGAGTTAGTAAATTACTAGATGCAAAACGAAACGACTCATGTGTGTATAATGAATGGAAATAATATAACTCCACAAGCCACCTAACAATAACGGTTTAATAACATATATTAGTTTTGGAAGTTTTGAAAAACTTAGCCTAAGCTGTAAAACATCTATTGTGGATACATTATGGACGTGGGTTCGATTCCCACCATCTCCACAAATACCGTTTCTAAAAAATAAAAAAGAAAAACTATGGAAACACTATTTTTAATCGTATCAAGCGTTTTAACAACTTTAGGTATTGTAACAGTCATTTGGCTTATATCTAACGTACGTTCGGTACAAAAACTAAGTAAACAACTCGATGCAAATTTACAAGACGTTCATCGATATATTGACGAAGTAAAAGAAGACACTATGAGTGAAATTGGAAAGCTTTCTGATTTTGTTGATAGAGAAAGCGAAACACTTCAAGAAGATCTTGAAAAAAGGTTTGATAAAAGTTATCGAACCATGTATGAATTTAGAGATTGGGCAGATGAGCAAATAAACAGGCTAATCGAATCAGATCTAAATAATGAAAGTAAGAAGAAAACTAAATAATTAACTAACTTAGAAACGGTATTAAGGGCAGGGTAAAACCTGCCCTTTTTTATTGAAACTACTTTGAATTACCTGCATATAATACTTATTAAATAATTAAAATTATGATGGAGTTTTTAGAATTTACATTCCAATCAATCTGGCACTTCTTAGGCGTTATATGCTTAATTGGTGCTATTTCTGGATTAGTACCAGATATCAACATAAATAAGAAAAAATGAATAAAATAATTTTAGTAGGAAAGGCTGCTTCAGGAAAGGATCATATGAGAAAAATTCTAGAAGGTCGTGGTTTTATCTATGGAACATCTTATACTACAAGACCTCCACGAGATGGAGAAATTGATGGTGAAGATTATTACTTTATTTCTGATGAAGATTTCGCAGATATGGATGATGGTAATCAATGGTACGAATATGTTCAATTTAACAATTGGATGTACGGAACAACTAAATCTCAATTCTTAGAAAACTGCAATCTTTTCATTATGACTCCTGATGGAATTAATCAAATTGATCCAGCAGAAAGAAAAAATTGTACGATCATTTATTTAGATATAGATTTAGAAACTAGACGAAATAGATTATATTATCGAGGTGATATATCTGATACTATCGAACGTAGAATTAAGGCTGATACTATTGATTTTGAAAACTTCACAGATTTTGATTTGATTATTAACAACAAAAATTTTTAGAAAAACATGAAAAACATGAAAAAAGAAACCATGAAAAACGAAACCATGGAAAAAGAAAAACCAAAGAAAATCGTTAACGCGAATAAATATCGAATTCACAAAAACCCTCATTGTGGATTTCAGTATAAAGAATTTACTCAATTAAGTTTTCCGAATGTACTATTACCTGGTAAATTCGATACCGTTGAAGTAGAAACTGAAGCTAGAGGGAGTAGACATTCTTATGCTATGAAAACTTTATTACATCCAAATGCAATCAACTACGATTACATTGACTTTTGGGGTAATGTAAACCCTTACGGTAAAGGAAAGCATCAAGTATTCTGTTGCATTTATGAAAATGATCCTGGATACGCTGAAAAAAATCGATGGGTAGTTACAACTGGTAGACATTCACATTCTGATATGTCTACAACTAAATTCGATAATTTAGAAGATGCAATGAAATTCTTAGTAAATGAAATGGAAAAGACTCAACTCAAATTCGATAAAATTCTAGGAGAAAAAACTACAATGTGGGATTTTGAAGCGATCAAAGCACATAACGCATTTTGGGATATTAAAGCAGACGTAAAATGATATTAATCCTAACACAATCTAGTAGATCTGGAAAGAATAGATTAATCGCAGAAGACTGTGCAACATTAATCAATCATCATTCTAGTATAGAACCTATCATTAAGAATTTTGATGAATGCGGTAGAGAAGAATTAAGCGAATATGATAAAATAGTAATGGTTGTTCCTGAATGGAATAGATCAATGCCATTTACATTAAAACAAATGATAGATAACGCTGGATGGCCATCAGCACTTAAAAATAAAGATATTTATCTAATAGGTACGAGCGGAGGTATTGGAGGAAATATGTTAGGGATAAGTCATCTAACCGATGTTCTTCATTATGTTGGTTCTAATGTATCTCATACTAAAGTTTATGTTACTCATCTAGAAACCTTCGATAAAAATAGTCCACAAGCAATTGCTTCTACAGAAATGATAAGCAATTTAATGAAAGAATTATGTTCAACTTATATAAACGCATAAAAAATATGAAAGCTAAATTAAATAATCTCATCCATCTAAACAATGAGGAATTAGAGAACTGCAATGAAATTTTACGAGATTTGCCTGAGGATATAAAGGATATTAAAGAATTAGAAACTTTAATAGGAAACAATAAAGATCTTTCAAGGGCTTATGATTTAGGTAAAAAGGATACTTTAGAAATGATAACCGAACAATTAAAAAACATAAAAAAGGAATAATGAATACTATATTATTTTTTGCAGGCATTATAGCGATACTATTATTAATGGCAAAATATACTTTATCTGAAAGTGAACGAATCAAAAGAAACAAAAAATTCATGAAGAATATGGAAGAGTATAGCCAATCAGACGAAGCTTTACTTAAAAGACATTCTACTAAACTATCTAGCGAATCTATTAAAGAACAAAAATAAATTGTTAATAAGTTTTTGAAAAATAAGTGTCCAAAAGTTTTTTTTTACCACCAAAAAGTATTATATTTATATTATAATAATTAAAACAATAAAAACATTTACAACATGCAAACACAAACGGAACTGCGAGATCTACTAAATTTCTTAAACGAAATGCGATCTACAACTTCAAACAACAAAAAACTCGAAATTCTCAAGAGTTTAGGAACCGAATCTGAGAGATCAGGTTTTATTCGAAGTATCTTTCGATATACTTACAATCCATTTTGGAAATATAATGTGCATTCCAGAAATTGTATTAAAAACTCTCATCTATGCGATTCAACCGAATCTAGATATACCGATATCTTTACATTATTAAATGATCTCAAAGAAAGAGTAATTACCGGTCACAGTGCTATCTCTGCAATTAATGGTTATACTCAAAATTTACCAGAAGATCTTACGAAGGTAATACATTTAATTATCGATAGAGATTTACAAATGAGAGCAAGTACCTCATCAATTAACAAAGTCTTTCCTAAAACAATACCAACTTATAACGTTGCTCTTGCAAATGCATATAAACCCGGTATGGTGGATTTTCTAAACGAAAACGAAAAATGGTACGGATCTAGAAAACTCGATGGAGTACGGTGTTTAGCGTTCAAACAAGGAGATGAAGTAAAATTTACCTCACGTTCCGGAAAACCGTTCTTAACTCTCGATGTTATAAAGGAGCAAATGCTCAAAATCGAAGGAGATTATATTTTTGATGGAGAAATTTGTATAGTGGATGAAAATAATAAAGAAGATTTCCAAGGAATTATCAAAGAAATTCGAAGAAAAGGACATACAATCGAAAACCCTAAATTCTTAGTATTTGATTGTTTAACTCTCGAAGAATTCGAATCTAAAACATCTACTGCATTTCTTAAAACAAGATCTGAGCGAATGGCTGTGAGAGATTTAGAAAACAAACCAAATATCGAATGGGTAGAACAAGTACATTTAACTTCCGATGAGCAATTCGCCGAAATGGTGAGTGATGCTGAAAAACAAGGTTTTGAAGGAATAATGGTTAGGAAGAATACCAACTACGAAGGTAAGCGATCTAAAAATTTACTCAAAGTAAAGAAATTCTACGACGAAGAATATACCGTAAAGCGATGTGATCTTGGAGATATGCGATTCGTAGAAAATGGAAAAGAGGTAGTTAAAGATGTACTACGAAATATAATAATCGAACATAAAGGTTACGATGTAGGAGTTGGTAGTGGATTCTCTAAAGAGCAACGAGAATACTATTTTAAGAATCCAAACGAACTACTTGGTAAAACCGTTACAATACAATACTTCGAAGAAACACAAAATCAAATGGGTGGAGTTAGTTTACGATTCCCAGTAATAAAGCATATCTACCAAAACGGTAGAGACTGTTAATAACTTTCGAAAATAAGTGCGTAAAAGTTTTTTTATTCCACTTATTTTTATTATATTTATATATTAAATAATTAAAACAAAAACAAACAAAAACAGATTATGAAAAAAGTAAAAACAAGAGCAGACAAAGACAAATACGGAGAGTTAGTATTTGATACAGAAAACATTCCATCATCACAATACATGAAACCACTTTTACAAGCTTGGAATAGAGAGTATTCTAAAGCATTTAATATATTTGGTTTAGTTATCAGTGATCTTAACAAAGAGTTCACATCTATCGATGGAGATCGATTAAAACTTATCGGTCAACTCGAACAAAAATCTTTATTGGTTCAACATGTAGAATCTACGAGATACTATCGAATGCCAACCAAGGAAGTTACTCAAGGTGTAGAACTAACCTATGGTGAGAGATACAGAGTTGGTAACGAGTGGTTGAGAGGAGAACAATCTTTATTAGAAAGTGATATATAAAGTATATGAAATACACTTTCCCTATCGTACTTACAAAGCCAAAAGGCCGACAAATAATAGTTTTTGATGCAGATCCTCATATGAACGAAGGTAAGGATGATTGGTTCGTGAGAGTTAGTTATAGAAAATCTAACACCCATAAAGAGACTAGTCATTCTATCATTGTTAAAAAGGATATTAAGAATTGGATGAGATCTATGGTTAACGAGAGAGAAGGATATATAATTCAAGAGAACTTCAAACTAAAAGAAACAATAATACCCGAATGAAAGAATTGGAAAACTTTAATGAATTCTTAAACGAATCAAACAAGCCATTATACAAAAAAGGCCAGAAGATCGAATATCAATTAGATCATAAAGGTGGTGTTGGTAAATACGCTAATGCTATTAGCAAATCTAAAAATACTGATACTGGTGTTATTAAGAAAAAAACTAAAACATTATCTAGTTTCAAATATGAATTAACAAGTGGTTTAGAGATTTATCAATCCGAAATCATTGGACTTGCAGAATCGGTTAATGAAGGTCTTAACAAATCAGATATTAAAAAGGCTACTGCAGCAATAAATGATTATGTTAAAAACCATAAACCAAATGATGGTGAAGTATCAGCAATATCGCACACCATCGCAGAAATACTAAAATGGAATGATAAAAAACGAAAGGACTTAGCTAAATACCTTCTTTCTATAAACAATGGCGATGAATTAATTGTTTTTGGTGCAAATGAATCTACTTACTTACCAGAATCTTTCGGATCCTTTATAAATAGCGTTCAAGAAACTTTGATACTTCCTATTAACGAATTAGAATTTAATGATGCTAACGGAAATCCATCTAAAATTTCTAAAGAACTAGCAAAAATTGTACAAGATGGATTGCCTAAAAACGTGACAAAACAAATCACAGAATTAGAACCTAATTATAGAGAACTTATGGCATCTCCAAACGCTGCATCTAAAAAGGGTGTAGGTACAGGAGAAACCGAATATAAAGCAATCGGAGTTTTCTTCGGTAATTCTAAAAAAGGTAAATTACATTTCTTAACAGTTGGAATTAGAAAAAGAACATCTGGACCGGGTACTGGTTATATTGCTATAAGTGCTAGTACAGATCAACGTCACTCAATAGAATTAGGGCCTTACAATCCTGGAAGAAATTCAGTTGCTGCAGAATTTTATGATAATGCACCTGAAGAATTAGGAAAACTATTTCAAACTCATTTAGCAAAATACATCTAAAATAATTCATCTATTATGGCTATCAAATCTTACGATGAATTTCTTAATGAAGGCAAACCTATTGCTGATACACCTAATTTAGCATTAGGTAGAAATCCTATAAATAAAATACCTAAAAATTCTGGAAAGTTAAAGATAGGCGATAACGTCCTAGATAAAAATAGACAATGGGTAGGTGTAGGTACTGTGAATTCATTTAATAAAGATAAAACAATAGCTACCGTTCAATTCTATGATTCGTTAAAGGGATCTACCTACGGTACTCAGCGAGGTGATAAGGGAATGGATCCAGATTTAGGTTATTACGATGATAAAAATACTGGTGATGAAATATATCAAATCCATATTAAAGATTTAATAACGGTAGCTGCAACAGAAGATAACTATTCTTATACCGATGAAGCTTCTGGTATTTTTTATCCTAACGCTGTTGGCGGAGCTTCTACAAACACAAAAGGACAGGAAACTAATAAATTAGATTATGCAGATGAGGATGATGAAGATCCTTACAATCCGTCTATAATAAATAAATCAGCAGCACAGGTTGCTGGAAGTAACGTTGCATTTGTATCTAAAAATAAGAAAACACCAGGAAGTAGTATTTCTACTGGACGGTCTGTTAAGGAAGGTGGTCTTGGAGATAATCAAGTTGCTGGTCAGCGAGTATTTACACAAACGGTAGATAAATCTAAACAAGGATATCAAGATGCAATGTATTATGAAGAAGATGACGATGAGGCAGGTGAAATTGGTGTGATTGATGAGACAAAAGATATTGTTTGTGATAATTGCGGATGGTCTTGGTCTCTTGAAGATGCTGGTGATGATATGTACAAGTGTCATAAATGCGATAATGATAATACTCCAATTGATAAGAATTATGGTGCAAGAATGGATGATCTTAAAAAAATAACAGAAGAACATCCATACGATTTACCGCCAATTGATAAAGGATTGACTGGAATAGATTCATTAGTTTTTTCTAATAAAATGAGAAAACATAATAAGCCTGAACTGAAGTTAGAAGAATTACCATTATATGATCCACCAAAAAACTCTTCTGAGGAAACTAAACGAGAATTATTATATTTAAGTAGTTTACCACAACCTAGTAAATTTGATTTAGAACAAGATCGTAATTTCAGTAATACATTTTCAAAATTCTTAAAATCTAAGGGATTTGATGTTACAGAAAAAGAAATTCATGATTATAGTTATAGAATAAAATCTATGGTTGGAATGTTAAAAAATTACTATAATAGACCTAGACCTGATCAATTAGCTAAACATCATAAAATAGATATTAAAGCATCTGATTCAGAAACTGCTCATACTCCGTCATATCCATCTGGACATACAGTTCAACCATATGCAATTGCTACAGCCTTATCATATAAATATCCAAACTTATCAGATGATCTATTTAAGTTATCCGATGAAATTGCAACTAGTAGAATGAGAATGAGATTGCACTTCCCATCTGATTATGAATATGGAAAGCGTCTAGGATTACATATAGGACAGCGCTTAAAAATGAAATAAATGAATATAGAATCATTATTACTAAGAATTCCTAATATCCCTCCACCATCTGACGAATCTCAACAAACCAAAAATGAGATACTTCTTTTAGAATCATTACCTTTATTAAAGGATAGAAAAGATTTTTTTGCAGATAGCGTAGTTGTAAATGCCGTTGCAGAAATGGTTGAAGATCTAGGATGGGATTCTAGTTTTTATGATACTCGTATGTTAGAAATCTGGCAGACATATGCTTATCCTACATTAGTTAAGCTAAAGAAACATTTTAATAGATTACGGCCATACAAAATGGATAATAGTTTAGAGTACCCTTGGCACGTATGGGATAAGGGTGTACCTCCATTTGTTGAATCATCATCATATCCATCAGGACATTCAGCTCATATGTATTTTATGATTGAATGGCATTCATTAGAGAATTCTAATCTTAAAACCGAATTATACAAATCAGCAGAAGAGTGGATGTATAAAAGATTATGTGTTAAGAACCACTTTCCTTCGGATATATCATATGGAATGTTTGTTGGTGCATTAATGGCTAATATATTACATATTGAAACTACAGACAAGTATTAGCATATAATAATTAAAAAATAAATGGAGAATCCTAGACCAATAAAAACTTATAATTTCACAACATTCGAAGATGCATATCGTGGAATAACTAGACATATTGTAGTTAACCATGAATATAAGCAAACTTCTCGTATAGGTGATTGTTATGAATTAACTGGATTTTACTATGAGGTTAGCGACCTATCATCATATAAATTTAAGAATGAATCATTAGGAAAACTTGATTATGGATATATCGAAACATTTTATGATTGGTTACTTACGGGATCTACCGATTCAGAAGAAGCTTTTGAAGAATATCCTAACGTTGCAAAATTCTTAAAGAAACCAGAAAATTCTTTACTACCAGATAACTTCAATACTTTTTATGGACCTAGAATAGTCGGTCAAAAAGATCAAGTAGTTAAAGAATTAAAAAACAATCCAAATTCTCGTAGAGCAGTGATTTCTATTTTGAAAGATAGCGATTTAGTATTATTAGGAACCGATGAAAAATTAGAATTTCCTTGTACAGACTCTGCTACATTCTTTATACGAGATAAAAAATTAAACGTTCACTTGCACATGAGATCTCAAAACATGGTGACCGTTGCTAAATTAGATATGTACCTATGGGCAAGATTTACATGTGAATTAGCAAAAGAACTCGATGTAGAAACAGGAAGCTTTAGATCTTCAATTGTTTCTGCTCACGTTTTCGAACGAGATCAAGAATACCTTCAATCAATTAACCTATTAAAATAAATGAATAAAACTAGAATTTTTTACGCGGTTCAAGTTTCTAATTTTACCAATACAGATATTGGGCCTATGTGGCTATTAAGAAACGACGCTTGTACAAATATAGCAGTAGGAATTATTTCATCTTTGTTAGAAAAACGAGATGATTATGAATTCCTTATTAAATTACCATTCGAAGATGATTGTTTAGATGTTGACAATCTTTACGAATTTTTTGATTCTAAGTATCATGATAGAATATCATTCATGAGAGAACATATACCAATAAGTCCAATAACAAGTAGGTATGCATTTGATATGAATCATTATGAATCTATTAAATATCAATTTGATGATATTGACGTTATGATTAACGATGAAAATACATTAACTAAAAATTGGAATGCATTCTTTCAATCAATCGGAAAAAACGTTCCTATAATGTCGACAAACTATTTTTTAGATTCTCCGATAGCTAATAAAGTAGATAAACGAGTTAGATATTACGAAAGACAAATGGAATCCTTTATGAATTCTGATATCGCGATATTTCAATGTGAAGCTGGAATGAACGAAGCTCTTGAGGCTTACGATGTAATGTTTAAGTCGCGAGATAATATATCTAAAACTTCTGTATGGGGTGTTGGTTGCCATGCACAAGAAATTATGGATAATCATACGGAAGATTCGTTTGATACTCCTACTATTTATTTTGGAAATAGAATTTCTGATACTGCTAATCGATATACAAACTATGATTCATTTGCCGAATCAATAGGAAGACTATCAGAAATAACAGATTTAGAATTTGATGCAGTAATGTTAAATCCTACTAGAAAATGTACAGAAGAACAACTTGAAGAAATTAATGATTTATCTAGAGGTCATGTAAATGTTTTATCTAACAACGAATCGTTTACAAGAAAAAATTATTTAGAATTTATTAATCGTGCACATATATCATGTAATCTATTTGTTACTGAAGTTCATGGTGGTGTTACTCATTGTGAGGCTATGTTAGCAAAAAACGTTTTAGTAGTACCTAACGTAAATAATTACAAAACTAAATTTGATAAAATTAAAGATGGTGTTTATCCATTTTTAGTTGGTGTTGATAAAGATAAAACTCATAAACCAGATATTGAACAAATTGCACAATGCTTAAAAATTGCGTTAGAAACATTTTATGAAGATCGTAAAGAATTCGATCGATTAGGCGAAGTTTGTTTCGGACTTGGTTATGCATATGAATCATATGAAATGGCTTCTCATAGAATACAAAATGATATTGATTCTCTTACAATTAAAAACATAGAAACAATTATATGAAATCAGAAAGACCATTAGTAATTGCCATATTAGCAAAATCCTGTGGCCACATATTACCGTTATATTTAGATAGCTTATTAGCTCAAGACGCTTTATCATCTAAGACTATATTTTATATACGTACAAATGATAATAACGATAACACAGCCCAGATCTTATTAGATTTCTATAAAAAATGGAATTGGAAATATAAGATGGTATTCGACGATTCGTCTATTGATAAAACATTAGTAGATCGAAGTAATCATGATTGGACTACTGATCGATATAAAATTCTTGGAAAATTAAGACAGGAATCTATAGACTTTGCTTTAGCTGAAGGTGCAGATTATTTTATAGCAGACGCAGATAATATATGTTTACCTAATACAATATCATCTATCAGAGCACATAATTTACCTATTGTTGCTCCATATTTAAGAGTAATTAGAGATGGAGAATACTATGCAAATTTTCATAAAGCTACTGATGATAATGGTTACTTTGCTGCAACCGATCATTACTATCCTATATGGGATATGAGTATATCCGGTCTTATACAAGTTGATGTGGTACATTGTACATACTTTATTTCACATGAAGTACTAGATAAAATAACTTACGACGATAATACAGGAAGAATGGAATATGTAATCTTCTCTGATAATTTAAGAAAAAAGGGAATACCCCAATACTTTGATAATCGTCAGTGTTATGGCAAGATTTTCTTTTCGAGTAATAAACAAGAATTTGAAATTGAAAAAACAAACTCATCATATAGAGGATTAGTTGATACAATAATAGCTACTGTACCAGAAGAGGATCGAATGACTACTAATATACAAGATATCATACCTACACTTTACGGTCCTCAATAAGAAACAAAACATCTTGGTTATCATATAATAAATATGGCGAAACTAATTATTTTAGAAGGTTTATCTCGAACAGGTAAAACCTCAATAGCAAACGATCTGTGTGATAACGGATTAGGTCGTATTATTTCTCTCAAAGAAAAAATGCCAGATGGTTGTGATTTAACATCATTTTATAAAGGTACATTCTTTTCATACGATGCTTTCTTTAGAGCGTTTCCAAATGAAACCTTTATTTTAGATAGATCAATTTTAAGTGAAATGGTCTACTCTAAATTTTTTGGTAGAACTCGAGCATTTGATAATACATATCTAACAGAATTTATAGAATCTCATGATATTAAATTATTCTACTTATGGAATGACCATTTAGATTATATGAAACGTGGACCTAAAGATAGAATCATATATGATGCAAAAGATTATTCAAGATTAAAAAATCTTTTCGGCCAATCTATTATAGAATTAGAATGTGCTAACACTTTAATTCCGTCAATATGTACAATAGATACATCTAAAAATAATATAAAACAAACTACAAACTTTATTAAAAAACAATTATGGAACAAGACTATAAAAAACCAATAGCAATTGTAACAGGTTCTGCTGGACTTATCGGTTCGCAGGCTGTTAAATTCTTACATGAAAAAGATTATCGAATTATCGGTATTGATAATGATATGAGATCTTATTTCTTTGGTGATGAAGCTTCAACAAAACCTAATAACGATGCATTGGTTAATGATTATCCTGATTATGAACCTAATAATATAGATATCAGAAATTATGAAGAATTACGTAACCTATTCTCACATCACGGAGAAAATATAAAATTGATAATTCATACTGCAGCGCAACCATCACACGATTGGGCTGCTAAAGAACCATTAACAGATTTTAGTGTTAATGCAACCGGTACTGTAAATTTATTAGAATGTACTAGATTAAATTGCCCAGATGCAACATTTATATTTACATCAACTAATAAAGTTTACGGAGATCAACCAAACAATTTAATTTTAGCAGAAACCGATTGGAGATATGAATATCTCGATCCTGGGTTTAATCCTGGGAGTGTAGATGAAACAATGAGTATTGATCAATGTAAACATTCAGTATTTGGTGCATCGAAAGTTGCAGCCGATATTATGTGTCAAGAATATGCAAGATATTGGAATATGAATATCGGAATTTTTAGAGGTGGCTGCTTAACTGGACCTGATCATGCAGGAGCTGAACTTCATGGATTCTTATCTTATTTAATTAAATGTATGGTATCAGGAAAACCATATACTATATTTGGTTATAAAGGAAAGCAAGTTAGAGATAATATACATTCATGGGATTTAGTTAATATGTTCTGGGAGTATCATAAAGATCCTAAACCAGGAGAGGTATATAATGCTGGTGGTGGAAGAGGAAACGATACATCAATTCTCGAAGCGATATATAAAGTAAATGAATTACAAAAGATTGATGGAAACGATATATGGAAAAACTTTACAGTCTCGGAAGAGGCTAGGAGCGGAGATCATCAATGGTATATCAGCGATCTAAAAAAATTCAAAGAACACTATCCATCTTGGGAGATAACGATTTCGTTAGATGAAATAATTAAGCAAATATATGAATCAGAAAAATCCAAAATTCACAATAGGAGTAATTCTATACACTAGTCCTGGTACTAATACTTCGATACTTTTATCTGAGTTTTTATTCTTTAATAAATTTGCTGAATTAAACCCGAATACAAAATTTGTATTTATTCCGGTTACAAAAATAATTGAATCTAAATTACGTACTAAAGTTAGTATGTTAGCAGATCATGTAGATTGGGAAATACTTAGAATAGACCATCCTTTACAATTAAATAAATTAAATATAGGATTTTCTGCTTTCTTTTCTTATATGCTTAGAAATAATTTTTTCGGTGGTTCGCTAGATCCTAGGTGTATGATGAGTTATATTGTTGCATCTTATGTTACGAATGAATTAAATTTACCTCTATTCTTTAGATTGCCAGATAGCGAATATAAGTATCTTGATTATAGAAAGATGGTTACTAATAGATGCACTCAGTTACCATCTGGGAAAAAGTTTGTAGAACTCAATGGAAAGAAAGTAAAAATGATTGAGGCATGGCCACAAATAAAGTATGATAATGTTTACTGGATTGCAAACTGCACTGATAAAATATATGATTGGGCTCCTAATGTAATATATAATGATGTTCCTGGGTTAATGCAATTTGATGAACTTAAAGAAAGTTTAGATCGTGTATTATATGTTTCTGATGATATTCTATTTGGATATCATGAAAATTTAGAGCGATTAAAGTTTGAATGTAATAAAGATTTCGATAAAAGAATATGTTTTGCTGGATACCTAAAAGGTAGTGTTGCAGAAAAAAGACCTAAGATTCTAAAGAAAATTTTCGGAAAAAACGAACATAAAATACCTACTGTTATATTCGGTCCTGGTTCTACTGATATTCCATCAATACAAGATAAAGATAATATAGAACTTATTGAAGATTCTTTTCAAGGAGATGATTATTATAAGTTTCTAAATAAACAAATGGCGGTAATCCATTTCGGTAAAGGTAAAGATAATTATTCTTATATTGCTAAATCTATATATGATTGTGCTGTAGCCGGAGTACCATCCTTAATTTATTTACCATGTGATCAAAATAGAATTATATTTGGAGATGATGATTTTTATTTTGAAAATGAACTTGATTTATTTGCGCAATACGTTAAACTAAGTTCTAACGAGTATCGTGAGGATTACCTACACAAACAGAGAGAATGGATTGAAACCACATTGAGTAATAAAATGTATCCAAATTTCAAATTTGCAGACTACTGCGAATCAACGATATATAATCTATCAACCAAACTATTTTAATATGGCAAGCGGAGTTTATAAAGTAACCGAAGAATTCGAAGAAAAAATTGCAGAATATACCGGTGCAAAATATGCAGTAACTGTAGATAATCAATCTAACGGATTATTCCTAGCGTTAATGTATGAGAAAGTAAAAGGAATCGAAATAAGTATTCCTGCTAGAACATATCCATCAGTACCGTGTGAAATTATTCATGCTGGTGCAATGGTAAAATTTGAAGCAGTTAAAGGAAAGTTCCTAAAAGGTGCATATCAATTAAAACCAACTAACGTATGGGATGCAGCGTTATTATTCACTGCAGAAATGTACAAACCTGGTACACACATGTGTTGTTCATTTACAGGACCATATAAAACATTCAAACTTAGTAAAGGTGGTTGTATACTTACTGATGATTATGAAGCATATTTATGGTTCAAACGTGCAAGATATTCAGGACGTAGAGAATGTTCATACCATGATGATAATTTTGATATGTTAGGATGGAACTTTTATATGATGCCTGAATTAGCAGCAAGAGGCTTACTTTTAATTGGACAATTCTATAACCCAGATGGTACTAAAGTTAAAAACAAACCTCAACAATTACCATATCCAGATCTAAGTAAATTCGAGATATACACTAAAGCAAATAGAGATGACTAATAAAGTTATAATAATTGGAGCTGATGGATTAGCTAAACAATGTTTATCAACATTAAACGAAGATCGATATCAACGGTATTCCTTTACGTTTTATGATAATGTTAATGAAGATACTAATGACTTTGGTCATAACTCTACAAATATATTAGATCCTTCATTATATTCGCATTACGCGATATGTTTAGGAAATCCTGAACACAGAGAATCTTTTTCTAAAAAATTATCAGAACTTAAACCTTTATCTATAATATCAAGCAAATCTAATAGACATCATTGTAAATTTGGATATGGATGTATTATATTAGGAGATGTTTTAATAGAACCTTGTGTAGAAATAGGTAATCAAGTTTTACTTAATCATGGAGCTAAAATTTTTCATGATGTAATAATAGGTGATTATTGCGAAATAAGCCCAGGAGCTACTATTTTAGGAAAATCTACTATTGGAGAATCTTGCAGAATTGGTTCAAACGCTACGATATTACCAGGATTATCCGTAGGTAATAATTGTATAGTCGGTGCTGGTGCAGTTGTTACTAAAAACTTACCAGAAAATTCAATCGTGGTTGGAATACCTGCGAGAGATATATAATAAAAATAAAACTATTCAAAATGGAACTAAATAATTTTAAGGAATTCCTTAATGAAAACGTAATTAATGAAGGCGAAATTAAAGTAGATGTACCTATGACTATTACGTATGGTGGATCTATGTTCAAATCTCAAGCTCAAGATATGGGAGATTCTGAAAAGAACATTGTAATCATGATGGCTGCGGATATTGGATTGGTAAGTGGACATATGCAATGGGATGCTGCTCAATTAGTTATTAGCGGACTTAATTCTGATATGGAACAAATCGTAATAAACCAAACCGGCGAATATAGTATGTATGGCGGACCTTACTTGCCTAAGATGGATAGTTTTTCTGCTAAACTTGGAAAGAAAAACATAGTTAGTGCTATTAAAAAGGCCTTCAAATCTTATGGAGGTTGGGAAGAAGGTGAAGATCTAGGAAGAACAGATATATGGGGTGGTATAACTAACGGAAAGAAAGAAGTTAAATACTAATGTTTAAGAAATTCAACGATTTTTTAGGAGAAGACTTTACCTATACACAAATTCCATTTGATGTTATAAACGAAGCACTAAATGAAGATTGCGATAAAGGATGTAAGTTTGGTATATGTATGACTACATATAAAATTGGTGGTGATGATGGAGGAGTTCAAGGAAGATCAGGGAGTATGACTACCCCAAAAGTTCTTAAAGAATCTTTAGAGTCTATAAAGAATCAAACCTTTGATAATTATAAAGTTTATTTAATGGGTGATGGATATCCAGAAGATGAATGGCCAGATATAGAGAAAATGGCAAAATCTATAATCCCACAAGGAAAACTACATTTACAAAACAGAAAGGAACCTGGTGAACGTGGAAAATATGAAGGAGAGGTTGTACATTTGACTGGTGGTAACACGGTTGCAAATGATTCTATTAAACAAATGAAAAAGGATGGCATTAAATTGTTTGCGAGATTAGATCACGATGATGCTTGGAGTAAAGATCATCTAAAAACACATGCTCAGGTATATACTCAATTCCCTGAAACCGCTTTAGCATTGACTAGAGCAAAAAAGAAACGTGTTCGTGGAGATGTTGGTAGTTATATGTACTTTCCAGAATCAGATAAAACTGCAGTTGAATATGATAATCATAATTTAGGTCTAGGTGGCCAATGTCATAGTGGTCTTACTTGGGATATGAGTAAAGTTGGTTATATTAAGTATAGAACTTGGAACGAACAAAAATCTTCTGCTCCAAGAAGAAAAGAATGTTTCCCTGGTGATTGGGATAACACTGAACGTATCAAACGTATAGTTGAAGATGACGGAAACAAACACAAAATGGTGTATGTTCCTAAATTAACGGTTAAATACCGTAACTCTGACGGGAAGTTCTAAATTCACTAAATATCACCACCAGAAGTGATTGTTTCTTATCATAACTAATTCCTTTAATATAAATACTTATTAACAATTTTCATTTATTTTGGATATTGTGAAAAATAAGAGTCCAAAAGTTTTTTTATTCCACATTTTTTTATTATATTTATATTATAATAATAAAAACAATAAAAACAAAAAAACAACAACATGACAAACAAATTATCCGAAAGATACGTTGAAATTATTTTAGATGGTGGAAGAAACACCGGTTCTTTTTACGAAGGATTAGGATTCGACAAAATAATGCTCGATGATTATGACGAATTATCTCAATTTTGTAATTGGTTAGATAAAGAAATAGGTGGATGTGGACCGATAAACATTCAACCATTATGGACAGCGTTTAATAACCCAACTAGTTTATTCGCTAAACAAACAATAAAATACTGGAAGGAGAAATTATCTATATATGCGAAGCTTTAATATAATATGTAAAACCTGCCAAAAACCATTTCCAAAAAAACGAAAGGATATGGGTTATAAGGTTTGTGTTAAATGTTCAACCGAACCAGGATGGTCGTGTAGTGCATTAACTCATCACAAAACAGGAAATACAATAGAAATAATTAAAGATCCAGAGGTTGCACATAACATTAATGCTATGGCACAGAGGAAATCATTCGGAGTTATGTCCGGTATAACTGGAAGGTATCCTAAATATCATAAAGAATCTAATGCACCTAAAAGAAAACCTAAATTTGAAGATCAAACAGGTTTAATTATTGAACGTCGTAAAGAATCCTTAGGTGTTCTTAATGGAATTACAAAGGATTTTAATAAAACTGGTAAATTGGCTATAGATATATTAGAATCAAAAGGATTGAACGCAGCAAAGGAATATATCCTTAATAAATATCATAACTTAGATCTAAGCTCTAAAGATTTTACACAACTTATAGCCATGGTTAAACTTTTTAATAACAAAAGCATATAAATAATACATGAGAGAATTACCTACATATCAAGACTTCTTAAACGAAGGCGTTAAATACGAAAAAATAAACCTTTTTGATGTTGATGATACTTTGGTTGTAACTAAATCAAAGATAAAAGTTACAGATCATAAAACTGGAAAAGCTTATGAGTTATCACCTAAAGAATTTAACGAATATGAAAATAGTCCAAATCACGAACTAGATTTTTCTGATTTTCAAAACGCTAAAATACTTAAAGCTGGAAAAATAATAGATTGGGTCTTTAATATACTTAAAGCAACCATGAAAAAAGGTAAACGAGTTGGTATCGTAACAGCTAGAGATAATTCTAAACTTATATATGATTTTCTTATACATCACGGTGTAGATGTTAACCCTAAATATATCTTTGCAATTAACGATCCTAAACAAGGTTTTAATGGAGATACTATTGCTAAACGTAAAAAACAAGCGTTTAAGAGATTTATAGATATGGGATTTAATGATATAACATTCTTTGATGATGATAAAGAAAATATAAAACTTGCAAAGGAATTAGATAGAGAAACTCCTGAGCTTAAACTAAAGACAAAATGGATAGAGAACAAATGGATTCCAAAAGCGTAAAAATACGCAGATTGGATAAAAAAATTAAAATCTATTCTGATATTGTAAGATCTATATCAGAGTTATCTGCAGCATCTTCTAAACGAGTTGGTTGTATGGCTATCAAAAGTGATTTTAGTAAAATGTCTTCATTTGGCTATAATGGATCATATCCAGGTGCATCGGTTTACGAAGAAACTGGTACTATCGAAGAATCATTGGAGCCTGGACAGAGCGGTCTTATACATGCTGAAATAAATATGGTTGCTAAGTTCCAAGAAAATGATCCAGAAAATTATATTGTTATTCTTACATTAAGTCCTTGTAAACATTGTACTAAAGTTTTATGTACTGCTGGATTCAAACACATATATTGGATCGACGAATATAGGTGCACTGATCATTTTCATATATTTGATGATTGTGGCGTTCATTATGGCAATCTAAAAAAACTATCAACCGACTACCAAAATAACTTTCTATAAGCATTATATTTCCTTCAGTCAATGCAAAATTGATTTGTGATATATAATTAAAATAAGCTTATAATTAATGGCAACAGTGCAAGACATTGATGGTCTACTTTTAACATTTAACGCTAAATTCTTATCTAATTTAGAAGGAGAGAAGTATGTACTATCACAAATGAGATTCAAATTTCAATCTAACATTGGATTAGCTCCTATGTATAGATCGTTTTCTACGATTGCAGAATTCAGGAATTTCTATTCGAATTTACTCAATGATCCTAATGTAAATTGTTTAACCGGTAGATTTCCTATATTAGAAAGTATTAAATTAGCAAATAATAAACTTACTTTTAGTAATTCTTATTATGCTAGAGTAATTACTAGTGGTGTTCGAGTTCAAACAGATTACAAATTAGATAATTATAGAGACACTTCCTATAAACGTCAAGTAGAGCTTTACAAAAAATATCTTTTAACTAAATTTACAAATTATATGATTGATATCAATAATTTAATTTCGTTTAGAAAGAACCTATACATAGAATCTTGCTGGATTGATCCTGATTATTTCAAAAGCACTAAGATTACCTTGTTAACGGTTTGATATATAACTATAATAAAAACTATGAAATAAATGGCGACTAATTATTCCAATTCTCAAAAATATAGATTAGATCTAAACAGACCATTCACTTGGACCGAAGGAGACGAAAACGAAAGATTTCAAACGCAATGGGAATCTGATAGAACCTACCTACAAGGTCAGGTTGCATTGTTTGATGATTCTTCTAATAACGTTCCTTTATCTGGAGCTGCTGGTGGAACTGCTTATGGTAATCTATCATACTTTCAATGTACACTTCAAAATTCTGGTGGAACTCCTGGTTTTCCTCCAGGTGTTGTTGTTGGTCAAACTGCTAATGTACCTCCAAATGTAGTTAATAATTATTGGATCCGAATCGGTGGAGCCGATGGTGGTGTTGGTAGTGGTGGAGCACTTGGACCTATTGGACCTGCTGGACCTGGTGGAGCAATAGGTTCTACAGGAATGACTGGAATGACCGGTGCAACAGGAATGACTGGATTACAAGGAATTCCTGGAAACATTGGACCTGCTGGTTCTATTGGATTACAAGGAGATCAAGGATCTTCAGGTATGACTGGTCAAACAGGAATGACTGGAGCAACAGGATTTGGAGTTACTGGACAAACTGGTAAAACTGGTCCGGCTGGACCTGGTGGAACCGGTGGAAATATGTCAAGAAGATTAGGTGTCGTTAGTTATCCTATTGGTGGATCTGAATTTATAACTAAACCTATTACGATAGGAACAACTTGGTATTATCCATTCGGAGATGCTGAACAAATGATTACAGATACTAATAATGCAGGAGGTACATACATGAATTCGGCAGGTATTAATTGGATTGATACAAATAAAAGAATACAAACTTATAGATATCAAAAACAACCTGCTGATTATAATAATGTTTCTATTACAATACAGCAATCTTCATTAGCACCTGGAGATCAAATTAAATTAGATTTAATTGCAGTTCAAGGTACAGGTACAATACCATCGGTAGATACGGTATTCGAATCATGGATACTAGATGCAACTACTTATGGCGGACAAAATCCTGGTACTACTAGATTATTTACTGGATCTGCATTTGCTGGATTTGCTGGCCCTTCTTCTATTAGCCTCCTAGGAGATACTAGATATTGTTGGAGAGCTAGTTTAGGAACAACAGCTGCTGGAGCACATACAAATTTAGATGTACTTAGATTTACAGTAGATGCTGAGCAATCAATTGGAATAGGACCTACTGGCCAAACTGGAATGAGTGGAGCTACTGGACAAACCGGACAAATCGGAAACACTGGTGCTGGAGTAACAGGAACTACTGGTAATACTGGAGCTACCGGTCCTTTAGCAATAACGGATATGGCTACATTATTTGGATGGAGAACTACGAATCTTACCGTAGGAAGTGGAGGAGCTACTTACGTAGGTGTACAATCGTTAGAATATAGTACAACTTCGTTTACACCTGTAACCGATGGTAATACTGGAGAATACATTTCGTATATATTAGATCCAGGCCATAAATACTATATAGAATACACGATAGATTTTGATGAGGCTGTTGCATCTACTGAATTTGCAACAACTATGCAATTTAATGATTCTATTGGTTCAGGTGCTTGGAATACAATGAATGGTCTTGCTGCCAATTGGATCAATGGAGCTACTATGACAGTAACCGATACAATATCATCTGCTGGAATTTATGAAGCTACTGGAGCTACAAATAATCAAGTAAGGCTATTAATATCTAACTCCGCTGCAGGTAGTGGTGAACTAAATATAAGATCTCAAGGTACAAAAATATCTATAATTAAATTAGTTGGTACTGGAACTACTGGACCTACTGGAATAGGATCTCCTGGACCTGCTGGAGCTGCTGGTTCTACAGGAATGACTGGTGCTGGATTTACAGGAGCTAGTGGTAATACTGGAGCTACAGGAATGACTGGAATTACAGGAGCTGGAGAAACCGGTATGACTGGACCGCAAGGAAATCAAGGACCTGCCGGTACTGGTAACACTGGAGCTACTGGACAAACTGGTCTTATTGGACCGCAAGGAATTCAAGGAGCTGTTGGTAACACAGGAATGTCCGGAGCTACTGGACAAACTGGACAAACTGGAATACAAGGTCTTATAGGACTTACTGGAATGAGTGGAGCTACTGGAATGAGTGGAGCTACTGGACAAACTGGTCTTGATGGACAAGCTGGAGTACCAGGTTCTAGCGGTCAAACAGGAATGACTGGATCTTCAGGATCTACTGGAATGACTG
>Ga0115001_10000281_pt1 | contig 36756 bp, 12 predicted proteins | sample ArcticOcean_MG_C_12_FD_89869 | JGI IMG/M metagenome (GOLD analysis project Ga0115001, IMG submission 89869) | Marine microbial communities from western Arctic Ocean - ArcticOcean_MG_CB8_130 | ecosystem: Environmental > Aquatic > Marine > Oceanic | place: Arctic Ocean: Canada Basin | collected... | reverse complement strand
TGTTGCATGCGCGCATTCCTTACGATCTTCCCGAGTAATCCAAGCTCTAGTTTCAAGAACTGCGATTCAATCTTCTCTGTTGCGTGAGCGATGACGCGCTCGAGCCTTTTATGTTCCTCACTCGCACGTTCTGCGCGTGCGCCTTTTTGTAAAACCGAGACCGGCAAAGGCCTTAAGCTTTCGTTCTGGTACGAATGTTGCACGATCGAGCGAATCATATGAAAGCGTTCGTTTTTATTGGCAGTACGTACTGGACGCGATCTCCTGCTCTTCTTCTTGGTCAGTTCCGTCGCGCTCGTTGTGCGTGTTCGAGAGGAGCGAGATTGTTAATAGCGCGATTTTAATAACGAGAATAATGTTTTTGTTTTCTGAATAAAGAGACCAAAAGTCCAAAACTTAAGACCAGATGGAGTAGACAGATAAAGGTCCGAGCGCGATGTCCAATGAACGCGTCTTAATGGCGTTCGATGACTTTACTATCCACACACTTAGTAAGCGTTCGTGAGCCTGGAAAAGGGAGCATAGTTATGTCGTTTGACCTCTGTAACAAGTGTAGTTGTATGGGTCCATACTCTGGCAGATGGGAGGAATAAGGTGTTTGTTTCGAGCGCGCGAGCGCGCGCAGAAAATACTTTCGTTTCGACGAATTCCGGATTTCGAGAGAGCTGAAACGAAAGTTTCGTGTATCCTTGGCACTAGTGCTTAGTAACGAGTGCGTCGCCGTCGTGAGTTGTGCCGCGATTACGCGCCAGCGAGATGCGGACGAAAGCCGTTTTTGGCGGAGATATTTCGAAACGTTTAACGAGCGGGACCGTTTTGCTGCGGCAGCTCTTCAAACAAGCTTCGATGATCCATTGGAGATCATTCTCAACGCAATACTTGACGATCGCGAGAGCGCCTTGTTCTCCTGCCGCTTCGATCGTAACTACATCTCAAGGAACGATGTTTCACTTCGCGCGCCGCCGCGAGGTCGATGAAAATCCACGTGGTCAGTTCCAGCAACATGCGCGAGAACCATTCCCTTCGATGATTATGACGAACACTCATCCGATCCATAAACAGATAACGATACAAACAATAGTCCAACCGCGATATCGAACTAAAAGCACTACTCATGAACTCGCTCTTTCAAATTAATATAATCCTTTATTAATACTGTTTCGAGTACGATTTCCAAAGTCGCTCGCGAATAAAAACATCATCGAATTTCTATTACGATCTCCAATGATTTAATTTCCGCTCGAACGCATCTCTCTCGATCGTTCAAGTGAAGCGCGCGAGCATGATTTCGATCGACGACGACGACCTCTATCGATCTCACTCATCTGACAGCATGACGTGCTTCAATAGATCATCGCGCGTGACGGAGTCGAGGAGTGAGAAAACTGAAAAAAAAAAGCAGCCTCTTAAATTTTTTTCTTGAAGACAGCATGTAGTTTATTTAATTTTAGAACAGAAATAAACTTTTGAAAGTTTGACTTTCTCGTCATTATTTTATTAAACGCGCGCGCGCGCGCTTCTTACGCATAGAAGAGAGAGAGAAGAAGAAGAAGAAGAACAGAGAGGGAAGGAGAATCATGTTAGTCGAACGATGCCGAATAACTAATGCGCGAAGACGAAGAGATGATGTCAGAAATCTCGCCAGTACGTTTAAAGATATTGACCACGAAGACAGATCAGGAACGAAGACGATGAACGAAAAGAGACGAAGAACGACGATGAACCATAGCGACGAGGTAACTATTAACAGCGCACGAGGTGGCGAAGGCGAAGGAGGAGAAGAAGAAGCAGAGAAGATTCCGAAAACGGATGAAGAGATGATTTTATATTACTTGAAGTGCGCGGAGAAAGGCGTGAGACCGAAGAGGGAGTTTTTTGCGTGCGAAAGGAAAAAGCAAGACGAGGAGAAGAGGGAACCGTACGAAGCGTACGAATTAGTTAGCGTGAGCGAGAAAGAACGCAGAGAGAGTAAGGAGGATTTGTTCATCGTGTCTGCGACTGCGGTCGTGCAGCATCCAGCGGATGGGTCGCCTAGTACGTGTTATGCGTTATCGGAATGGTTGAGAGAGAAACATCTCGTGAGAGCGTTGAGGTGTTTGTCGACGTACGCGAGATATCGAGAGAGAAAGGCGATACGTATGTGGCGCGCGAAAGTGAGAAGAAGATTGTTTGAAATGACGAGGAAAGAAATTGAAAACAGAGCTTTTCTTGCATCCGAGAGGTTTGCTCCAGCGATACAGAAGTTATTTGCAATCGCAGCGGGGATTGACGAGACGTCGTTTGTTCCAAAACGGGACGGGTTCGCGTATACCATCGACGCGTTCCGTACGCACTGCGAAACTCACCGAGTGAAGATCGTGCAACCAGTTATTGATGTTAAAATCGAAGAGGCTGTGAGAGTGGCGAATCGCGTTAATACTTCAGTAATTAGAAGCTGCGCGATATTAGGAGGCTCTAAAGCTGCGGCTGCCGGTTCGAGAATAGTAATTTCCGGTCTCAAAGATGCACGCGAAGAGGATTTACTTTCATTAGGCGTTAATGAAAATTCTCCACAAGAGGAAAGCGCTGCGAAGAAAGAAAACCAGTGTAACGAAAACGACAATTATGATATACTGATTGATAATGATCCCTTATCAATGGCTCCAGCTACATCAGCGTCTCTGTCTCTCGCAGAAGAAGCATCAAAGGCGAGGATGCGCGAGAAAACGAGAAAAATACTCGAAAGGGAAAAGGATCGATTAGGTCATTTTTCGAGATTTTGCGACCTCGTCGTGACTTCTCAACTCGCAGAAAACGTCATTACAGTTTCGGAAACAATATTAAACGAAATTAATAGTGTGAAGCCAGATAGTGAGAACAAAGATGGTGTTTTTGTCGTCGAAGCAATGTTTCCTCCACGCTCGGCGTCGACGACTGAAAGCGAAGAAGGGTTCACCGCGTTAACTCCAGAGTTTGACGTGCTTTTGGATAATATCGAAACGTCTTCGTTAACGCATTCTTTGCAAGTCGTAAATTCAGTTCCAAGAATTTTGAGCGCAGCTGCGGCGACACTTCCAGCAGATGCGGACGTTCCATTTCTCGCGCAAACGTTCGCGGCTTCTAAAATAGCTAAAGAAAGCGAGCGAGCGGTTAACGCGTTGGATAAAACACGCGCTAAACTTCGCGAAGATTTCGATAAAGCTGTGGAGTACTGCGCAATGTCGCAGTTTGTAAACGCTCGCGCGATTTATGATTTTGGTGAAACAAATCCAAGTCGAGAACTTGTCAAATATAGCAAAAGTAAACCTGCTTCGGCGGAAGATTTCACGTCAGCGCTTGCAATCGTTGCAAGATGGACTTCTGATATCGATTCTATCGAAAATTCGCGTCAAATTGGAGCTTTGCGCGTCGACGCAAACGAAATAAAGAAGATTGTGACACCAATCTGTAACGACGCCGCTATTAAAGTGAAAGAAAGATTAATCACAACGTCGAAATCGAAAACAATCGCGTTGCTCGGCACGTTGGAAGCGTCAACTGAAGTGTTGCAGAACTACCCCAAGGTGAAGCAAGAAGGCGCCATCGAGGAGAAAAACAACAACATATCAATAAAAGATTTAGCATGGTCAAGTGATGAAGATGGAGTCGAAGATAAAAATCGTGCAGCGAAAAGAGCGTCAGAAGATCTGGATGGGAACGTTCGCTATAAACGAAGCGTTATGAAAGCGGCAGAAAACGTCTCTACCTTCGAAACGGAGACTTTATCGATTGAAACTATGTATGCGTTGGCAACGAAGCACTTTGTGAAAATATCTGCGCACGATCAAGTCAAGTTAGACGATTTGCGCGTCGCCGTAGAGCAACACAAAATTGCACTCGAAGATGCAAAAAGCTATTTAGAAACGCACGATGAAGCGAGTATATTGATTTTGAAGACCGAGTCCGAATGTTTAGAAAAAAGCGGAGAAGAAATTTTCAAAGAGTTACCAGGAGGTCCAACAAGTAAAGAAGTGATGGACGATAGTGTTTCTCCCTCTGCTGTTATTGAAAATTTGAAGGAAACGCGAGTTCGACTTGATTCAATGCGCGACCGCGCCGCTGCGTTGAAGTCTTACGCGGAGACATATTCCCTCTCTACATCGACGGCGAAGATCGCAAGTGCTGATGATCATGCGATTCTTAATTTTACTTTTCAAGCGCTTGACGACGCAAACCGCGAATTAACAATCAGAGAAACCGCTTGGGACCAGTTGAATATGTTCCAATGTATTTCTATTGCATGGATGAATTCCGCCATCATTGACGTTGATGTCGACAGCGTCCTCGATAAAATAGAAAAAACAAAGTCGCAGTTGGCAAAACTGAAGCGAATGCGTAAGAATCAACGCGATGAAGTTATTGTACGTTTGGAAGAATGCGTTCAGAACTTTGAAGCGACGTTACCTGCTCTTGAGACGTTATCAAGTGACGCTTTGAAGGAACGTCACTGGAAAGATATTCGAGAAATGCTTGACGTCGACAATAACACTCCATCGGAAGACGATATGGAAGTTGACCTCGCCGCGCCAGAGATGAGTGCTGATACTTCATTGGATAAGGAGATCGCCGAAGATGGAGATGAGAACGTCTCGAATATGCGAACGAATACAAAAAGTAATACTCTTACGTTGGAGAAAGCGCTCAAGGCTGGTTTACGATCAAAGATCGATCTCATTCGCGATATCGTCGTACGTGCATCGAAAGAAAACGCGTTAGAGTCCGCCTTAATCAAAATGGAGAAAGATTGGGATGGCGTGGACTTCGTATGTACTCCGTACAAGGATACTGGAACGTGTATCCTTGGCGGTACGGAAGACGCTCAGGCGCTCTTGGATGATCAACTTGTCAAGACGCAATCCATTCGCGCTTCACCGTTCTCGCAACCGTTTAGCGAACGTGCATTACTATGGAGCGAAACGCTGCAGCGTTTGCAAGATACACTCGATCAGTGGGGAACTTGTCAAGCAACGTGGCAATATTTAGAACCCATTTTTGCTTCTGAAGATATCGTAAAGCAGATGCCCGTTGAAGGCGAGAAATTCAAGTCTGTAGATCAGATGTACCGTAACGTAGTCAACGCAACCGCAAAAGATCCATCTGCAGTACAGTGCGGTAGAGACAAAACGCGATTACAAAGTCTCGAAGCGGCAAACTTGCTATTAGACGAAATTCAACGAGGATTACAGTCGTATCTGGAGCTCAAACGTATAGCGTTTCCACGATTCTTCTTCCTTTCAAACGATGAGATGCTTGAGATTTTGAGCGAAACCAAAGATCCAACACGTGTCCAGCCACACTTAAGAAAGTGTTTTGAAGGCATAGATTCTGTTACATTTGAAGATGAAGATGATCGTAAATACATTGTTGCCATGAACTCCGTCGAAGGCGAAGAAGTACCATTCAACACGTTTATTGAACCCGCCAAAGCGAATGGAGCCGTTGAAAAGTGGTTATGCGAGGTTGAATCGTCGATGTTGGAAGCTGTTGAAAAGCAGTGCGCTGCCGGTGTTCGCGCGTATGCAACAACGGAACGGAAAAAGTGGGTTTTAGAATGGCCAGGACAAGTTGTTTTGCTCGGCTCGCAGATTTATTGGACGCGTGATATCGCTGAAGCACTAAGAAACGAGAAATCGAATCCAGGAAGCGTGAGAAAAGCTGCGGAAAAATGTGATCGTCAATTGAAAGAGATCATCGAGTTGGTGAGAGGTGAGTTGACATCTTTGCAGCGAAAAACTCTATCTGCATTGGTTGTAATGGACGTTCACAACAGAGATGTGGCGCTACTTCTTGCGGATAATGGTGTATGCTCAGAACGTGATTTTGCTTGGTTATCGCAATTACGAGCTACTTATGAAACGAAAAAAGTTCAGAAATCCAACGGTTCTATCGATACAAAAGAGACTGTGATGCTGCGCATGATGAATGCAGCAGTTGAATATGGATACGAATATTTGGGTAACTCGTCGCGCTTAGTCATTACACCGTTAACCGATCGATGCTATCGTACGCTCATGGGAGCAATTCATCTCAATTTGGGAGGCGCTCCGGAAGGTCCAGCCGGTACAGGCAAGACCGAGACGACGAAAGATCTCGCAAAAGCATTGGCAAGGCAGTGCGTTGTGTTTAACTGCTCAGATTCTTTGGATTATTTAACCATGGCTCGATTCTTCAAGGGCTTGGCCTCATCTGGCGCGTGGGCATGTTTTGATGAGTTTAACCGCATCGATTTGGAAGTACTCTCAGTCGTTGCGCAGCAAGTTCTCGAGATTCAGATCGCCGTGAAGAATAATGTGAAGAAATTCTTCTTTGAAGGTTCTGAACTCACTTTGCGTCCAACGTGCAACGTCTTTATCACGATGAATCCCGGTTATGCAGGAAGATCGGAACTTCCGGATAACTTAAAAGCTCTTTTTCGGACAGTAGCGATGATGGTTCCAGATTACGCGTTGATTTCGGAGATTTTGCTCTATTCAGATGGATATCTCAATGCGAGGGCGTGTGCGAGAAAGATTGTCGCCACGTATCGTTTATGTTCCGAACAGCTTTCTTCCCAAGATCATTACGATTACGGTATGAGAGCAGTAATTGCAGTTCTCAGAGCTGCAGGTAATTTAAAACGAAAGCATCCCGATGAGTGCGAGTTCGTCCTCACCTTGCGAGCAATCATCGACGTGAACTTGTGCAAATTTCTCGCACACGACGTGCCCCTGTTTTACGGCATCGTTGGTGATTTATTTCCTGGCGTCATTCTACCTAAAACCGACTACGAGAATTTGCATGCATCAGTAATTGAGCAATGTACGTTGAGAAATTTGCAGCCGACGGAGTACTTCTTAACCAAGATTACTCAATTATACGAAATGATTGTAGTTCGACACGGTTTGATGTTAGTCGGAGAGACGATGAGTGGGAAAACTTCCGCCTTAGCCGTACTCGCTGGAGCGCTTACTGATTTGCATTCAAAAGGTTTAAATAACGAGAAAGAAGTGATTGCGACGTATTTGAATCCAAAAGCAGTTACGATGGGTCAGTTATACGGTGAGACTGATAGTGTGACGCAAGAGTGGCGTGAAGGCGTCTTGGGGTTACACTTCCGTAAACTTGCGAATATGCGCGATACTAATATCCGCAAATGGCTCGTTATGGATGGTCCCGTCGATGCAATTTGGATCGAGAATATGAACACGGTCTTAGATGATAATAAAAAGTTGTGCTTGCCCAATTCTGAGATTATTGCGATGACTGGATTGATGAACTTAATTTTCGAGGTGGCGGATTTAGCGGTAGCGAGTCCGGCGACGGTATCACGTTGTGGTATGGTCTACTTGGAGCCAGCCGAAGTTGGCTGGAGGCCACAATTCCAATCGTGGGTATTCGAAGCACAAAAACTGTACGGCGAAGAAGCTCGCGACCGTTTATCTGTATTGTTTGAGGCATATCTACCAATATTGGTGGAGAAAGTTGGCGGCTTGAATAAGATCTCTCCAGCGGGTGAAGGAAATTTGACATCATCACTCACGAGATTGTTTAATGCGACGCTGAAGGATCTCATAAACGGGGACAATAAAGGCAATGGCGCGAATGATGATGGAGTTGATGAAAGTTCGGATGATCATGATCAATCGAGCATAGTTCGTTATCTTAACCCACCTATCGGTGCAATCGACGCTTCGTTTTTGTTCGCCCTAGTTTGGTCAGTGGGTGGATGCGTCGATACCAAGAGCAGAAACAGCTTTGACAAGTTCTTAAAGTCCGTAATTAGAACGAACGAATTTTCTCTTTCGTGTCCAGGAAGACTTTGGAGTGAGGAAGGCTCATCCGTATACGATTTTAAAATATATGCTCCAGAGGGAACGGGCGTTGAACGTTTGCAAGGTATCGCGTGGCAAAAGTGGATTGATTCAATTCCTGCAGAGGCTCGACTTATTCCTAAAGGTCTTCCATTCGATGCGACTATTGTTCCTACAAAAGAAACTGCCACTTGTGATCACTTGCTCGATTGTGCTTTACGCCACGGATATCCAGTTCTTTTCTGTGGTCCAACTGGCACAGGTAAATCAACCATTATTCAGCGTAAACTGAGTTCTTTGGATAAAAGCAAGTGGCAACCGACGACTATTGGATTTTCCGCTCGCACATCTGCGAATGCGACTCAAGCTCAAGTCGATGGAAGACTCGATAAAAGACGTAAAGGTGTGTTTGGACCAATTCCAGGCGCAAAAGGCGTGTTCTTCATCGATGATGTTAATATGCCACAACGCGAGTCGTATGGCGCACAACCCCCGATCGAAATTCTTAGACAATTTTACGATTATGCTGGTTGGTATGGCCGAGATAACGCGTTTAGAACACTCCAAGATGTTCAGTTCGTTGCTGCAATGGGCCCGGCCGGCGGCGGCAGAAATCCAGTAACGGAGCGATACTTACGCCACTTTTCACTTGTTTCCGTCCCCGAAGTCGACGAATCAGCTTTGAAAGGAATATATAACGCCATTTTGTCGCAACACTTTCAAAACGGCGGTTTCCATGAGTCCATCGTGACCATGACACCGGACGCTGTTTGTGCCACGCTATCTGTATATCAAATCTGCCTTGAAAAGTTACTTCCTACGCCTGAGAAATCTCACTACTCGTTTAATCTGAGAGACTTTTCGCGAGTAGTCCAAGGTTTAACGATGTTATCGTATTCACAGGTTGAAAATGAAAATGATTTCGGGAGATCTCGACTTACGAGGTTGTGGACGCACGAAATATTAAGAGTCTTTGGAGACCGCTTGCTCGATACGATGGATGAAAGAATATTGTTCGACTCAATACGTCTTGCTTTATCGACCCATCTTAGCTCAAACTTCGACGACTTGTTCTCTCACTTGAACAAAAACGATACGAAGCTTTTAGCTTTCGGTAAATACGCAAATCCACCGAAAATTCGGGAAGAGTTTGATGATGACGATGATGAGTGTGGTGAAAATATCGTGACGGAGCTTCCATCATGCTACGAAGAGCTTTCTGGCAATGCTCAAAACTGGGTTTCCATCATGGATGAGCATCTGAAACATCATAATCACTATTCGAAACAACCTATGAACATTACGATGTTCGTATACTGTGCCGAGCACGTTTCGCGAATCTGCCGTATTTTAGCGCAACCCGGTGGACACGCTCTCATGGTCGGAGTTGGTGGTTCCGGTCGTAAATCGGTCGCACGACTTGCGGCACATGCTAGCGGTAACATGCCCGTAAAAGAGATTGAAATGACGAAAAACTACGGCATGCTCGAGTGGCGCGAAGATTTGAAAAATATGTTGCGAATGTCTGGCGGCGAAAATCAAGACACCGTCTTCTTATTCAGTGACGCACAAATTAAAGACGAAGCATTCATCGAAGACATTAATAATTTATTAAACGCCGGTGAAATTCCAAACGCGTTTCCATCAGATGAGAAAGCTCAAGTTCTTGAAATGGTCAGAAAAGATGCGACGAAAGAGCTTGGGGAAGACGCAACCCAATCCGAGCTCTGGGCGTACTTTGTATCTAGGTGTCGCCGTAAGCTTCACGTTGTTTTGTGCTTATCTCCAGCTGGAGAGGCGTTTCGCGAACGTTTACGACAATTTCCTTCATTAGTTAACTGCTGTACTATCGATTGGTTCAAAGCGTGGCCAGAGGATGCTTTAGTAGCCGTCGCAGGGAAGATTCTTCGTGAATCGGTCGATGAAATTTCTCAAGAATCTACAACTGCACTTACTACTGTTTGCGGAATTATGCATTCGTCCGTAGCTGAACTAGCTGAGAAGTATTACGCACGAACTGGTCGAAAGAATTACGTCACGCCAACGAGTTATCTCGAACTTTTAAGTTCGTTTGCAAGTCTCGTGCGCAAGCGTCGCGAGGAGACTATGCGTTTAAAGAAAAGATACGAAGTTGGGCTCGAAAAGCTCGCATCTTCTGCCGAACAAGTTGCCGGTATGCAAATCGAGCTTGAAGCTTTGCAGCCCAAGCTAAAAGAATCTGCGATAGAAGTAGCCGGAATGATGAAAGATATTCAGAATGAGAAAGAAACTGTAGTCGAACCGAAACGTAAGATTGTCGAAGCGGATGAAGCTGTAGCAGCAGAAAAAGCTCGAGAGGCGAACTCTGTGAAGGAGGAATGTGAAGGTATATTGGCAGAAGCGATTCCTATTTTGAACGACGCAATTTCTGCGTTAGATACGTTGAAACCGGCGGATATTAACTACGTGAAGCAGTTGAAGAACCCTCCGTCAATTATAAAACTCGTTCTCGAAGCCGTATGTGTGATTTTGGAAGTTAAGCCAGCGCGAGCGAAAGATCCGGACACTGGAAGAGCGATTGATGATTATTGGAAGCCGTCGTGTGTATTACTGAACGATAAGGAATTTCTCGAGACGCTCAAGTCTTATGATAAAGATAACATACCGACAAAGGTTATACAGAAAATTCGATCGGTATATATCACGAACCCGTTGTTCACGCCCGAAAAAGCCGCAAACGCATCGAGCGCTGCCGAAGGTTTGTGTAAATGGGTTTGCGCCATGGATAAATACGATAAAGTCGCAAAAATAGTCGCACCAAAGCAAGAAGCTTTGAAAATCGCAGAAGGAGCGTATGCCGAGGTCATGGTTGGATTAAACGCCACGCGGGCAGAATTGAAAACGATTTTAGATAAACTTGAAGCCATGGAAAGTGAGTTGAAGAAACAAAGCGATAAGAAGGCGAATCTTGAAGCAGAAGCTAATTTATGCGCGGTGAAGTTGCAGCGCGCGGAAAGTTTGATTTCCGGTTTAGGAGGCGAGCGCGCTCGGTGGAAGCAAAAAGCTGACGATTTAGGTGGTCAATATCAAAATATCGTCGGCGATGCTTTACTTTCAGCTGGTACTATCGCGTACCTCGGCGCATTTCCAATGTCATCGCGTCAAGAAATGCACGAGCTTTGGATGAATGAACTCAAAAAAACAAACATAATCTGTTCGGCAAAGTGTGAATTGACTGATATTCTCGGCGACGCGGTAAGAATTAGAGAGTGGCAACTAGCCGCGTTACCTAACGACCAGTTTTCAATCGAGAACGCAATAATAATCGAGAACGCGCGACGTTGGCCACTTATGATTGATCCGCAAGGACAAGCAAACGCGTGGATAAAAAATATGGAGAAGAAGAATAACCTCAAAGTTATAAAGCTATCCGAAGATGGCTCTCACATGCGCGAGTTAGAAAACGCCATTCAGTTTGGTAATCCGGTACTATTAGAGAACGTCGGTGAAGAACTTGATCCGAGCTTAGAGCCTTTACTTTTGAAGCATACTTTTAAGAGTGGAGGTGTTACTTGCATGCGTTTAGGAGACGCGACGGTTGAGTACTCGGAAGATTTTAAGCTGTACATTACGACAAAGCTACGAAACCCGCATTATTTACCGGAGACAGCTGTAAAAGTGACGCTGTTGGATTTTGCAATAACACGAGAAGGATTGAGCGACCAGCTCCTCGCACTCGTAGTTGCAAAGGAAAGACCGGATTTAGAGAAGCAAAAAGATGAGCTCGTGACTCAATCCGCGAAGAATGCGCGAGAGTTGAAGGAGTTGGAAGACCAGATCCTAGAAGTTCTATCAAACTCTGACGGAAACATCTTAGACGATGAACGCGCAATTAAAATTATTACAGACTCGAAGTCTGTTTCGGAATCCGTAACAAAAGCGCAAGCAGAGGCTGAGGAAACTGAAAAAGATATTAACGCAGCAAGATCTGCGTATTCAAGTTCTGGCTCATATGCAGCATTACTCTTCTTCTGTATATCAGATTTAGCAGCGATTGAATCGATGTATCAGTATTCGTTACAATGGTTTTCGCGCTTATTTATTACCTCTGTCGTCAATTCGAAAAAAGAGAAATCAAATAAAAACGCCGAAGAAGGAGAGGATAAAGTCGAAGAAGACTCATCAGTTGAAACTCGATTGGAAGACATCCAAACACACTTTACGAAAAGTTTATACGATAACGTCTGCCGTTCGTTGTTTGAACGCGATAAACTCCTTTTTTCGTTCTCTTTATGCTCGCGCATTTCGCGCGATAAAGGCTCACTCGATGCACAAGAATGGAACTTTCTTCTCACTGGTATTCAAATTGGAGCAAAAGTAGATAAAGCGCTCGTTGAAAAACTGGTTCAAACGATAGACTGGATCGATGAAAAACGAGCGAATGACTTCGCAAACCTATCGTTTGTGTCTAGATTTTCGGGCGTTTGCGAAAGTCTCCTCAATACGAGTGATACCGAATCGCAAGAGTTGTGGAGAGTAGCATACGATAGTTCTAACCCGCACGAAGCTCAATTTCCGAAGCCGTACGATACGTTATCAGAATTCAGTCGTTTGTGCGTCATTCGTTGTTTACGTCCAGACAAGCTCATCCCGGCTGCTCGAAAATACGTCGGCGTCACGCTAGGTGAGCAGTTCATAACGCCGCCGTCGTTTGATTTAGAAAAGTGTTACGCAGACGCTGGACCACGATTGCCGTTAGTATTTGTGTTGTCTGCTGGCTCAGATCCAATGGCTAAGCTGTTACAATTCGCGGCGGCAAAAGGCGAAGCGGATGCTGTCAAAACTATATCTCTCGGTCAAGGACAAGGTCCAAAGGCTAAAAAACTCATAGACGAAGCTCGTGTGAATGGTGGGTGGGTTGTTTTGCAAAACTGCCATTTGGCACCTTCGTGGATGAAAGCTTTAGATAAGATTTGCGAGGATTTAGTCGCCGGAGAGGGCGACGCGCACCCGCGCTTCATGTTATGGATGACGTCATACCCATCCAAAGATTTTCCAATGACAATTTTACAGAACGCGGTGAAAATGACAAACGAACCACCTCGTGGAATCCGAGCAAATGTAAAGCGTGCGTTGAGTGTTGAACCACTTTGTGACGATGTATTTTTTGATACATGCGCTAGACCAAAAGAGTTCAAGCGCTTATTATTCTCGTTATGTTTTTTCCATGCCAACGTTCAAGAACGAAGAGCATTCGGACCGATTGGTTGGAACATACCGTACGGGTTTGATGACGGTGATTTATCGATATCAGCGCGTCAGCTGAAAATGTTTCTCGACGAGAAGGACGAAGAAAATATTGAAGAGGAAGAAGAGCGTATTACGCAAGGCAATAACGATAAAGAAGTGATTTCAAAGCCTGTTTCAAAACTTCCTTTAGAGGCTTTGCGCTATTTAGCTGGTGAATGTAACTACGGAGGAAGAGTTACGGATTCAAATGATCGCGTTTTACTCGCAACTGTTCTAGACAACTGCTATTCGGAGGAGGCTGCTTTAACGAATAACTTTGCGTTGTCCGCTTCTGGGAATTACGCGATTCCATCAATTGATAATCCAAGCAGAGTGCAACTTCTCGAGCACGTCGAAGCTTTGCCTGCGTTACCAGAACCAGAAGTTTTTGGGTTACACACGAACGCAGACGTTTCAAAAGATCGTGCGGATGCAGAGGCGATGTGTAGAGATTTATTGAAAATGTCCGGTGATAGTGCAAACGACGCCTTAGAAGATGAGGACAAGGATGATGACGACACTACTGCGAGTAGTATTATCAGCAGTGAAGAGAGCAAAGATGAATCACACATCGAAAATAACAACAGCGATCTTAGCGCCGCTATCAAAAAAGTAGTTGACGACGCAATCGAACGTCTGCCGCCAAACTTCAACGTCGAAAAGACCCGAGAGAAGCTCCCCGACGCCTACGCAGATTCTCTCGGAACGACTTTGTGCCAAGAAATGTCCAGATTCAACAAGCTTTTAATGAATATTCGAAAGTCTTTGAAAGAAATAGAAGCCGCTCTCGCTGGCCGTGCAGCTTTTTCGGCTGAATCTGAAGCGTCGAAGAAAGCGATAGAGCGAAACGCTGTCCCCGAAGCGTGGAAAAAAGTCAGTTACCCTTCCTTGAAGCCGTTCTCTTCGTACTATGACGACCTTCTCGAAAGATGCACAATGCTCACTACTTGGGACGAAACTGGGAAACCGCCAGCTGTGTTTTGGATCTCTGGCTTCTTCTTCGCTCAATCAGTTCTCACGGCGTCTTTACAGAATTTCAGTCGTAAACATAAACTTCCGATCGATGAAATTGCGTTTGATTTTGAGCCAATCAAAGGTGATGTTTGCGATATTACCGAACCCCCAGAATCTGGAGTTTACGTCAGTGGATTATTCCTCGAAGGCTGTGGATGGGACGAAGAGAGCATGCAACTCGTCGAGTCAGAGAAAAACGTCCTGCACACGAAAGCGCCTATATTTTGGTTAAAGCCGAGAAAAGCTGATGCGATTGAACAAAGCGCGAGATATGATTGCCCTTGTTACAGAACGGCAGAAAGACGAGGTACGCTCGCAACGACTGGACACTCGACAAACTTTGTCATGCACGTCAAAATTCCAACGAAAGAGCCAGCCGAGCACTGGATTAAACGAGGGGTTTGTTTACTCACGCAATTAAGCGAATAATAATAATAATAATAATAATAGATAGAGAGAGCAATTTATATGGGATAGATATATAATTTTAATAATAATAGTAATAATCTTAATTTAAAGACCTTCAATTGGTACTTGCAAAAACTTCGCCAATTCAGCGGCTTGTCTCTCGATCTCGGCCAAAGTTAAAGGTTGCCCGATCCTCGTCAACGGAATATCTCCTTTCCCTTTACACTTCACGTAAACGACTCTTCTTGGATTAATCCCATCCGAAATCTCCACTCGCACAGCGGTGACATCCTTTAAATCAGTCAATAAGTTCACCCTACGGTTCTTCCCAGGGAAACCATACCTAAACACCCTGAATATCCCTTCCTCCTTATTGAACTCGTTATAGCCCGCCCCGACGTTCCAATTAATCGTTAACCACAAGTACGTGGCCAATAAGAGACCGGCGATGCCATAAAACGACATCACTAATCCTTGCGGAAAGAACTGTATCTCCGACGCGTCCAAGAAAAAGACCAAGTTATGCTTAAAATACGCCGAAGCGCCGGTGATTAAGAACCCGCTCGCGCCAGCCGTGACGACTGAGGCCCAGAAATAGTTCGAGAATCTTTTAGCTCCTACGACTGGATCCACGTATACGGTCTCGTTCACGATTTTCTTGAACTCATCTTCTGCTCTTTCCATTGCATCGTTCGAGCTCGTCTGTCCTTTCTCGCCGAAAAATGCTTTAATCCTCTGCCCGCGATTATTCGTTCGCAAGTTCTTCTCCTGCGTCATCGAATTCGATCTCGATACGTTTTTTAGTGTAAACATCATAGCCGCATGTTTAGGATCAGTCAGAGTGCTACGAACACCTAAAGAAGAAGAAGAAGAAGAAGAAGAAGAAGAAGAAGTGACTGATGATGATGATCGTGACTTTGCGCTCGTTCTTCTGCTGAGCGCGTGAGTACTCGTGAGAGTATGTTTAGCGAGAGTTTGGGACATTTTTTAATATCTGTTCTCGTTCTTTGAAGATATCGTTTTTAGTTCTCTCTTTGGAAAAGGAAGAAATGTAATGCATACAACGTAAAGGAACGCTATACTTTTTAAGCGCTTAGTGAAGATTATATCGTAACGTTAATTATACTACTCATAATACGCGATCTACAAATGCAACTCATCTACGGCAGGTTTCTTGAGTGGTTGTTGTTGTTGTTGTTGTAGTTGTGGTGGTTTTCGAGACATTGATTTAGCGGCTGAGCGAGGGACGAAGGAAGGTTTCGCCTTCGAGGCCTCGAGAGGTTTTGACGGTAAAGGGGCTTCGAATGGTTTTGTTGGAGGCGTTGGAGTCATAGTAGTCGTAGTCGTTGTCGTTGTTGGTTTGCCGGACATGACGTTGATTGGTTGGACGTTCGTGACTGGCGCCCATCCAGTCTTCTTTGGTTTTTGTTGTTGAGGAAGAGGCGGTTGCTTCGGCGCTTGTTGTTGTTGTTGTTGTTGTTGTGGTAGTCGTGGTGCTGATGCAGAACCTTGAGATAAGAGCTTCGCTTCGAGGGCTTGGAGCGACGATGCGCCTCCATCGCCTCCGTTTTGCACAGGAAGAGCGCGCGCTTGCTGCGACAACTTCGCTTCCAGATCGGCCAATGAGCTCGACGCCACCGCTGGCGGAGGAGGAGCAATTTTATTATTATTATTATTATTATTATTATTATTATTAGTAACAATCTTCGCTTCGAGATCGGCCAAAGAAGAAACTCCTGACGTCGCGGCGGCGGGTGCGGGAGGTTTTGCATCGTTCGACGACTGTTTTAGCGGTGGTGGGCCAGCTTTTTTAATCATATCTTTCAGCGATCCGAGAATACCTTTCTTCTTCGCAGGCGGAGGAGGCTGCGGCTTATTGGAAGTAGAAGTAGTAGTAGTAGTAGTTGGTTGTTGCGATTGTTGCTTCGCCGCCTGTTTCTCTTCGCGCGCTTTCTGTTCCAATAATTGTATTTGCTCTAAAGCCCCAAGCGTTTTTACAGGTTTGCTTTGATTATTATTATTACTGCCGACAGCCATGGAAATGCCGCGACCTCGTCCTGCTGATTTTGCGAATCCTTTCTCCCCTGGTAAAGTTGGCTGTTTTTGGTTGCTCGGCGCAAGTACTGCTTTAGCTTCCGCAGCAGCTTCTTCCGTAGCTAGTTTCTTCACATTTTCCGATCCACCTTTCCAATTCAAGTTCATGACATCTTCTAAACTCAAAGACTCAACTTTTTTAACGATATCTGGAGCCGCTTTACCCAAACTCGGCATTGCCGGCGGATGACTCAAATTAACGACAGAGGAAACAGCTACCATAGCGCCACGATTATCCGGCAACGTTCCTCTTAAATCAGTTCCTCCAACAAAAGTTCCATCAAACATGATTTCGACGTGTTCGGCAACCGTATGCGTCGTGTGCGCATCTGTATATCCATGGATTGAAACTACAGTACCTCTCGAGCAAAACGGAGGCGTTCCAGAATCACCGACGTAAGCCACGCGATCACCCAATTCAAAATCTCCTCCGGCGTATAAATCGATAACTTCGCCTGGGATGACCGGTTTCATCAACAACAACGGACTCACACCTTCGAGAGAAACTGGAGTCGGTTGTTTATAGTTTGAAGACTGATCGCCAATTGCGGCTGCTAAAGCGCGAACGGCTTCTTCGGCGGCGACGACGGAGTCTGCGGGGACTAAAGGTCTTCGCGACGCCGGTTGCGATTTGAGCCATTTCTTCGCTTCGGCGACTAAATGCGTATTCGTATTCAAGTCATGTGACTCAAACAAAGTTTCCATGGTAATCACACCTCCAGAACTCTCACCAGCATCATTTCTTAAAGCCTCAAAAATCCATGGATGGTGCTTCTTATATTCCGAAATCAAACGCTGTGCGTCGAGGGAATACTCCCATCCTTTCTCACCTTTTCGAGAGTATCCAGCGACGCATAAGTCTTCGGAAGATTTGCGCAAGTTCAAACCAACATCCACGCGCTCGTTTTTCCCCGCATCTTTCGTCAATCGTGTCCAAACAGCGGAGGTGATTTGACCCATGACTTTTGGTTCGATCCCGAGTTTACGCGCGATTTGTCCAGCAGACTCAAATCTTTGCGCCACGCCTTGGAGAATTCTGCGACCGATGCCGGTATCTAATTTCATAGGTTCAATGTCTACAAATAAATTTCCAGTTCTCGCGTCTTTTGAAACAACTTTTGCGTAAGAACCAAAATGCGAACGGCCCAAAAACAAAGCTTCGTCTCCAGCTCGCCAAGTCACTTTCATGTCATCGTTTTCGCCTATTCCCAAATCTTTTGCAGCTTCAGCCTCGCTCTTATCGCGTGGATGCGCTTCAAGACATAACTGCATTGGCACGTCAACTTCTGTTTTAGCAAATCGCTTTTGTAAAGTTCCATCGGGGTGGCGAACGAGGCCTTCACATGCTCGAACATGTAAAGTAATTCGCGTATTCGAGCAATCCACACCTTGCGTGCGCATTAAATCTCCAGATACTTTCGTAACGTCTGCGTGAAATTGCGAGCTATCGTGAGGTTTCGAAACAATTGACTTACCAGGACCGACAACGTATTTGCTTTTTTGGTCCGATACGCCAACGACTAAAGATTCTTTAAGATATGGCCATTTCACGTAAACGCGCTCGCTGAGATATGTCTTTGCAACCGCTTCAGTGGTCAGAATAGTCGAGTTTTTATCTGCAACGTTCGGTAACGCTCTTTGAATGAAATCGCTTGATCCAGAACCAATCTTGATGATTAAAGATTCTTTTTTCGTAGGCGCTTGGAATACGACGCATTTTGCGTGCTTCAAATCGCCTCGTATTATTTCAACCGATTGGAACGTCGGGAACCCTCGAGGATAATCCGCGATTGTATCAATCTTTAAACCTGGAAGTAAAGAATCCTTACCTCCCAAACATTTCTTATCGTCTGGGAACTCTCCAGGTGGTTTTTCGAAACTCATCTTTGATTTAGCAGGAAATAAACCGGAAAAAGCTTTCGGAACGGTTGAATTTACGGCATCGGTGCAGTTTTCATCGCGAACGAAAATTATGCAATCTCCCGGCGCGTTTCGTTTATTTTGCGCATCCGTGAGTTTTTCCTTTGGTACAGATGCAATTGCATCTCTCAATTTCTTTTCATCCAAAAATGGCAATAATACAACGCCTTCCCAACTATTTCGTTTACCTTCAAAATCGAGTTTAATTTCATCTGGGAAGAATTCTTTCAACGGAGACGAGTCAGCAGTCATAAAGTGACGGAATTGCTCGGGAAGCAAATGACTCGAAGCTGGCGGTTGCACGGCCATGAGCTGTTCAAATGGATAAAATGGGCGACCATAATCAAACTTTACAGTTAATTGGCCAAGACCTGCGCATAAATCGCTCGCCATCGGAGCGTAATGATATGGATAATACCACGTCCAACTCGCGACGCCTCGGTAATAATAGCGCAAGACCCAATTTAAACCTTCGAAATACGCTTGACGCAAACCTTGCACTGGTGCCGGATCGCCGATCTCTAACTCGAGCTTTTCACGGTAATACATTTCTTTATATTGCTCTAAGCCTTGGGCACCGCCGTCCAAGATGGCGTTACGTTTTGCCACAGACATCATCGTCGGTTCTGGTTTACCTTCCTCCTTCGCCTTGAGCAATTCGGCTTCAAACTGTTCCATGGCAGTTAAATCTGTGGCCGATTCATCGTATGACGACGAGCTACCACCATTTTTATTTCCCTTATTGTTCTTCCTGGATTGTTTTTCTTCGAATTCTTGAACATCCAAAGCGCGTTGTTCCAACACGTCGCGTTCATAACTTGCCATTCTGGTCAAAATCGTTTCCAATCGAGGCGCATTGAACGTGCCGCCACCGTTATCACCGGTGATGTAGCCGCCCAAGGAAGGAAGCATATCACGGTAAGTATCGAAAAGCGTGTTCAAAGCGCCTTCGGCTATATCGAGCGTCGGTAAAGGTGGTAAAAAATCGTTCCCAACGAGCATGCAAAGAAAGACTATATCGTCGATAATTCTTTCCACGTCGTATTTAAAACCGCCGAGAGCTTTTCCAATATTTTGAAACTCTAAATCGAAATATTCGCGTAATAATCCAACTTGTAACATTAAAAACCCTTCATCCGATGGTCTTTCTAAGATCTCTCTCGACGGTTGTCCTTTTTCACCACCGCCAAACTTGACGACTTCGCGGAGCAAACAAAAATGTGGCTCATGCGTCACGAGCGCCAACATGATTAAATCTGCATCCAAACCATATAAACAGTGCGACATGTTCGCATCATAATCAGGCTTCAAACGCGCCCATCTAATATGTTCCATGATCTTATGTTCGCCCTCACCTCTGACTTCGTGACCGGACAAAACAACTTTAACGTGTCTCCAAGCGACGTCTTCCGTTTGCTTCTTCCTCACGTAAAACTTCAAATGCTCGGTCAATCTCGCCATGAACTCAGTCCCTGGCGTTATGCAATTACTATCGAACGCCTCACCATCCGCAACTGGCTCTCCTTTCGCCAACGCCTCCGCTCGCGCTTCTTCCACTTCCTTCGCAGACCTAAACCTCCTACTCCTCTGTTGATTCATCTTCGCCCTCGGCGCTACGCCGTCGATGGCCATATATAACAACCGCTTCGGTCTCACCATGCGAAATAAATGATCTATATACGCGAACACTTTCTGCATCATCTCTTCTTCGCTCATTCTCGTGTTCGTGTCCGTACCTGCTCCGTGCGAGCAGTTATGTATTACTCCGTTCATGTCCAAATACTGCCGCATATCCATTCATATTCATGTTTCGCGTGTTGTGTACAAAAGAAAAGATTTGCTTGTGAGTTTTTTTTCTCAAAAAGACGAGAGAGATCAGAGTTTTAGACCTGGAAAGGATTCTTTTCCTGCGCTAGTGCTCAACGACATTCGCACGTAAAACGAAAACGGATCTTCGCTCTATTAAGCTCTCGCTTTATCGAGCTTGTTTCGTGAACTACGAGTGAAATTAAAAGAGGAAAACCCAGCGGCGCATTTTCCAAACAGGAGGATCGTTTTTCGTTTCCGATTGGAAGAAAAGAGTTGGGAAAAGTTCTCGCCGTGAATAACTTCCCGCTGTGTGTGTTCATCGCATCAAAACGAAATTCGTACCAAGTTATCAATCGCAGGAACGCCTGCGTGGTTTACTTGTTGGTTCAACATCGGGTAGCGCTCGGAGAGCCATCGGTAGAATTTAGGAACTCCCATTCGTATTTTAATAGTAAACAAAGGGCGTCGAAATTCTGACAACGAGTAGAAGGAAAAAGCGAGTTTGTTTTTTATTGGGATAAAGAGAGAACGAGAGACGGTCGTGGAACGAGAGCGTACAAAATCGTTCTTGTTATTGATAGAGTAATGAAGAAACGAGACTCTCTACCGCGGTTGTTTTTGTTTATTGAGGAAGGCTAAGACGTCTGCGGCTTGATCGCAACCGAACTCGACGCATCGACCGAACGCGACGCCGGCGACGTAGTTACCGCCTAAGAATAAGCCATCGTCTTGAGCGCATTTTTCTTCGGTTAGTAACGATTTCGCTCGATCTAAGAGCTTCCAATGACCGACGTTGAATTGTGGGATTGCTTTTTGCCATATTCGAACGCCGACTTTTTTCGGTATCGGAGTGTTCGGTTTGAGGATCGTTTTCAAGGCGTCTTTGTGTACGGCTTCGACGAGTTCGTCTTCAGAGAGGTTTTTGATTTCAACGTCGCGCGCGCCGCCGATGTAGTTTAAGATCATGAATTCGTCTTTAGGGCATCTTTGATCGTCTGACCATAAATAGGAGGAGTAAATCGTTCCTAACGTTCGTACTTTTTGCGTGCGCGGGTGTAATTGACCGAAGCCAGTTAAGCCGCCTTCGGGTAGAGCGGATCTTCCATCGAGTTTAAACGCGTCGCGTTTGTATGCAACGGTCACTGAAGCGACTGGGGGGTAATAAAACTGCTCAAACGCTTTCGCAGCTTTTGGGGCAATATCTCGAACGGTATCGGCGACGACGTACGCTGGTTGCGTGAACACGACCGATTTAGCTTTGATTTTCTTCTCTCCTTCTGGCGTTTCGTACGTGAGCTGAAACTTCCCATCGCTCGTTTTTTCGGTCTTTATTAATTTCCATTGTAATTTCACGACATCGGAGCCTAATTGTTCGGCTAAACCTTTAGGTAACATGTTCAAACCACCTTTGAAGCTGCCGACGGTTTGGCCTTCGATTATTGGTAAGCGCGGATCTCTCGGGTTTGCCTTTTTCTTCTTCGCTCCTTCCATTTGTGCAACTAAAGCGCCTGGAAATAATCCAGGCCACGGTCCTTTCGTCTCTAAAATCGAGACTCTCCCCGTCGCAGCTTCCGCGGAAAGCATCGCTGGATCACCGGCGTATACGCCCGAACAAAACGGTTCAATCAATCGCTGAAACGCTTCGTCGCCTAAATTCCTCGTCACGAACTCTTTCACGGTTTCCTCCTTCCCTTCCTCTTTCGGCATTCTTAAACCGATAGCGCCTAAGCCGGCTCTGATCTTCCCCGGCCACGTCAAAAAATCCCCCTTAATCGCAGTCGGTATATCCTTCGGCAAAGCCTTCAACTCGTTATCCCATAAAACGTACCTATCCGAATCCGGATTCGCGAGTAAAATCTGATCGCCCATTCCCGCATCATAAGCTAATTTCAACACCGCATCACTGGGTTGATACGAATTCGGTCCTTCCTCCCACACATACGCACCATCTCGCCTCGAAGTGACGTTCCCTCCCACGCGATCGCGTACTTCCGTGACCAAAATCTCTGGCCGCGTTTCCCCCCTCGTCATCGTAAATGCAGTGGATAATCCAGAGACGCCTGCACCGACGATGATCGTGTCATATACTTTATCGCTATCTTCATCATCGGATCCAGCGGACGCACGAACAGACGGTTTCGCGCTTGCCCTCGTTCTGCTCGATCTTCTCAATCGCGCGTGCTCTGGCGAACTATTTCTATCCGCTTTTAATCCAATCCTTCCATTGCTCAAAGGCGAAGATATTAAAGATATCGATATTTTGCTCATTTCTTTTCAACACGCTGAACTTCGTTCGTTCGTTCTCTCTTTCTCTCGCGAAGATTTACTTTATATATATCTATAGTATATATATATATATGTGTGTGTGTGTGTGTATAGATTATTATGTTGATTAATTATTTATGTTCGATGTCGTTGTCGTTGTCGTTGTTTTGTTTGTTAGTGTGGTAAATTGTTAGTGTGTTTTTACGAGGAATAAGCAGTGCATTAAAAGATCTCTTTCTAAGGTGTTTAGGGTTTCAGAACATTTGTGAAAAATGGCAGCCTCTTAAATTCTTTATTTTATATCTCTACTATTTCCTTTTAACTCTTTCCTCTCTCTCTCTAACGCGCGCGCGCGCTCGCGCTAAAGAGAAATGATCGAAAAAGACGTAAACCCAATAGACGGTCTCAGGCAATGGTCGCGCGTTGCGCCGCATAAATTTCGATACGCGTTCTGCGCCGAGAACGGGGACGAAATCGATTCCTTAAACGCGAGAGAGTTAAGTGATCAACTCGAGGAAATTAAAGTAAAAATAGGAGCGTTGAAAGTGATCGTCGATGATGACGATGACGATCGCGCGAGTGTTACACAGACGCGACTGGGGAGAATATTGTTCGTGTACGAGCCCGGTATTCGATGGTTTCCAGTGTTTCTCGCGTGTATTGATGTAGGATTGATCCCGTGCGTTGTTTATCCCATCGATCCGAGTCTGCCTCGAGCTATTTTACGCAAACGGTATGAATTTTATAAAGTTGTCGCGAAGGAATGCATAGCAGTATTTTGCTCTGGGAAAATGATGCTCGCGTTGAGATTGACAAGGATTTTATTGATGGACGCACATGGTTTGCCATGCAGAGTGTGCGTCGTCGAGGCACGTACGAGCAAAGAAGTCGTCGTTTCTCGAGGCGATACGAAAAGCGTAATAATAAAAAAATGTTCGGGACAGGAAAGAAGTGCCGCCGACGATGAACGAACTGCGTTTATTCAATATACTTCTGGTTCTACAGGAACTCCGAAAGGTGTTATTATCTCGCACAGAGCGCTTAGCGCAAACTGCGCGGCTATTCGAAAAGGTTTCAAAACGACTCCGTTCGATTCCCTATGTTCGTGGTTACCACAATATCACGATATGGGATTGATTGGAGGTTTCTTTGTTCCTTTGACGATTGCTACTGGTTTTAAAGATCATGAGATTGATGTTAATTTGCTTCCGAAAACGACATGTGTTTTTTTCAGTCCAATTGCGTTTGCGAAAGATCCGACTTTATGGATTCGATTAATGTCAAAATATTCGTCGACGATGACGCAAGCGCCTGATTTTGCGTTTGCACTCGCGCTCCGTAAATTCGTTGATTCTAACATTGGTTTGACAAATGACGATATCAACTTGTGCAATCTCCGACATGTTTTAAACGCTTCTGAACCCGTGCGTGCTCAAACTGTCTCTGACTTTTACAAGACGTTCCAGAAATACGGTCTAAAGTACGATGCGCTTAGAGTTGGATACGGTTTAGCCGAGGTTTGCGTTTACGCCTCGGAACATCCAGTTGAATTTTTTAAGGCCAGTAGAGGATTGCTCGAATCGTCTGAAGATACTCGAATCGGTTGCGCTGCAAAAGAAGGCGAGGCATTCATTGAATTAGCTTGCGTCGGTATTAATACTTCTCATATGCAATACAAAGTTTTCGAGTACGACGCAGATATAGAAGTGAAAGAACCGGGCATAGTCGGACGCTTAATCGTATCAACTAATTCGATTTGCTCTGGATACGCAAACGATGAAAAACGCACTTGTTTGACGTTCAATTTTGAGAGAAATGAAGTATGCACTGGCGACGAAGGCTTCGTACTCGCTGATAAACGCGTCTTCATTTTAGGTCGATGTACGGACCGAATCGATTTATCTTTTGCTGGTCATTCTTGTTCAAGAATTCAGAGTTCAGAGTTTGAACGCGTAGGAGTGTCTGGTTTGTTGTGCTCGAGCAATATCGTGCGAAAAGGCTCCTGTTCAGCGTTTGGTATTGGCAAACACGAATACTCAAAGGTTGTATTTATTTTAGAGGTTTCCGATACGTTTCTAAAAAAGTCCAACAAGGTGAAAGCATCCGAGCTTCGACGAGAGATTGAAATTCAGATTGAGGATACTTACGCCGCAAAATTTCCTCGCAGTTGCTTAGAAATTATTCTTACGTATCCGCGATCAACACCGAGAACGACGAGTGGTAAAGTTCGCAGATTTGCAGTGAAGAGAAAATATTTAGGTAATGAAATTGAGGAAGTTTTCGACGACAATGACGATGATGACGATGAAAGCGATGACGATGATTTCGAACTCGATGAAATAGATTCAATCGTATTTGATACTGTAAAGTTGTATGTACGTGGTGTGCGCAAGCCGAGCTATGCACTTGATGGAGCGACAAGCGTACAGTTTCTTAGTATCGCGAATACTATCTCTAAAACGTGCAATATCAAAAACTTGGATACGTATCAAATTCTTACTTGCAAGACTGCGAAAGAAATAGCAACTCTTGTTAAACGTTCGAGAAATGGGTTCTCAGAAGATGTTTCTCACATGACCAACGATAATAATCATGAAATGAAGAAGAAAGAAGCCGACGAAGCGCCGTATTTGAAAAGGTATCCGAGTAAAAAATTTGCGCTCGCGTTTATGCTCTTATTCGCTGCACAAGAAATTTTGCTGAACAATCACGCCACGATAAAAAAGTTTCATGGACAACGAAATAAAGTCATGGTTTCGCATGATTCACGGAATTCGGACTTTTTAAGAATAGTTATACCGTTTCAACTTTTATCAGTTTGTGGTTGGAATATCTTCGTTTTCAGCAAGCGAGGACGTTCGTTCAATTTACGTGGTGGTGTGGGAATTTTCGGTATTGCGAGCTTATTTGCCTCTCATGGACTATTCAAGAGCTTGTGGTTGATTTTATTCGTCCTACTCGTGTATCAAGCGAAGAAAACGAAACCTTTGCTTTGTAATAAACCAGCGTTTGTTTGGTTTTTTGCTATCTTTTGTTTCGCGATAATAGCGGCACTGGAAAGAAAAAATATGTCTCCAGCTTTTGCACTCATGGGACATATACAAACTACTGGATCAATTTTTTATGATGGAATATTAGGTACTTCATCGTTTCATATTTATCGTTGTTCGCGATATGTCGTCTTGAGGTGCGTCGATTATGCGTTGAATTCAAAAAAAGACGATTTCGCGTCGTATTTTAGCTACGTATTCTTCGCTCCATTGTTCCAATGTGGTCCCTTAGTTGCATATGAGAATTTTGAGAAACAGATATTACATGTTAGCACTAAAAGGAGGAAAAACATCAAGAAGAAGCGCATGATGAGCTTTGCGAAAGATTTGTTCGATTTGCTCGTATGGGCGTTTGTTCAAAAGTTCCTTCGAGAAAGTAACGCAATAGCGCTCGCCGCAAAATCATCCTCTTTGAGTCTACTCACTCAAACCGTTTCTCTTTTTGCCTCGTCGCGATGTGCGTTTGGAATTGGCCGTGCAATCACGCGAGTTACTTTGAAATCGACATCGTTTGGAGTCGACGACTTCTTTGACGTGCCGATCGACGATACTCCCTTGTTCTTGTTCGACTGCTTAAAAGGCGGCTTCCGCACTCTTTGGTGGAACTTCCATGCCTCGTTCAGAGATTTTTACGTCCGAAACGTCTTCGTGCCACTTCAAGGAGGATATTTTGCAATATTCGCGACGATGTTCATTAGCGCAACGTTCCACGACGTCTCGTTTTCTGACATGCGCTGGCTCTTGTTCTTCCTTTCGCAAAGTTGCGGCTTAGCGGCTGAGCGCTTCATTTCACAAATCTCACCTTCTTATGCCACAAATTCACACGAGAACAAGTTCGTAAGGGCCGTAAACGTCGCGTTAGTTTGGTCCTGTTTAGTTTTCGCGGACGGGTCGATTAATTTGTCCGTTACGAACTGGTTTTTTTACTCGGCGAAATTAGCCGTGTTTGCCGTATTTTTGATTTGATGTTTGATCATCAGCAAGAAACATGAAAGAGAGATTTTATTATTCAATCACGATGCAGAATTTTGATGCATCAATCATCGATTAATTCGAGGACTTCATTTCATCATCAAGCTTCGAATTCGCGGGACAAAAGACAAGTTCTGCATTCTCTGAAATCGTCGCATAAGAAGCCTATCAGAAATCATATCAGTTGTCATTTCTGTTCCAGCGCCATTTCTGTTTATGATGACGAGGTTTGCCAGTCATGTAACGACAGTGGATTCGAGGAATGTAAAATGTGCGCCGGACACGGCTTACTGGCACCGGGCGGATTTTCGAAAACGAATTCAATCAATTTCTCGAAAGTCGTTGGTACGAACTGGACCGCGTTAAGACGAACGAAAGGATGGAGACATTTCGAGTGTACAGAGAAACGAGTTGATTCGCGTCAGGATTCGCGGCAGCTGAATAGGAAGTTCGTAACGCTATCGGCGACTTGCGATCGAACGCAAAAGATCGAAGTAGATTTGAAAGAGTTGAAGGATCGATCGAAATGGGCGAGTGGGTGGCAACAGAAGGAAGATATTGAGTGGGAGGAAACTGAGCGAGACGTTCAAGGGGCGTTAATTGGTAAGCCGAAGAGGACTGTACCGTGTTTGACGTGCGCGGGCGAAGGAAAAGTACGATGCGCGAACGAGAATTGCGTAATATCGAAAAAGATAAAAAAGCAAGAATTAATAGAGGTGAGCGTAGAAACGAGGTTCAAAGCCGCAATTCGAAACAGTTTCGTCGATGATTTAGAGACGAAGCGGAAGATGAAGAAAATCGTAAAAGATTTAGCGAAGAAGAAAAAGGTTAAGACGAACGGCAAAGCCGAGAAACGCAGAGAGATTGAACGAACACTTAAAGAAAACGACGTCGATACGACAGAACTTTGGGCAGATCTCAGAAACCTTCAAAGAGACGAGCAGCTCGAAAATTGGCTCTTAAAGACCAATAAACCAAACGAAGAAGAAGAGGAACGAGAATAACCGAGCCAGGCGCGCGAGAGAGACGACGCTACTAATAGTAATACTTAATTAATGGTACAATTACAAAACGCGGTTCCCTCTATTAACACCCCTCTCTTCTTCTCTCCTCGACGAAACCGAACATTAACCCGTGCTTCTCCTTATCCCAACCTCGATCGTCCTCTCGTTTCACGTAAACGCTCGTCCTCTTCTTCCCCTCTCCAGGCGCATCGCTCGCTAAAATCCAATCCTCTTCGCAGACCTCGACCTCTTTATAGTTCCCGAACGCGTCTAAATCGAACGAATACATTATCGCGCACCCTTCGTTGTGTGGATATTTATACTTTCTCGGTCCAGTCTGCGCCTGTCTGGATTCCTCTTTTGGTTTCGGGAACCTTCGTTTCCCTTCTCCGGGCGCATCTGAAAACCCAACGCGATCTTCTTCCAAATTCGCAAAGGCCTTTTTGCTTCTGATGCTCTTCTTGATGCCCTCATGCTTAGCTGGCAAAACAGTTCCTTTGCTCGCTTGCAAGCTGACAAAGGCGTTGGACATTGTAATCTCTTGTTTTTAGTCAGCAACAAACAGTGCGAGCTCGTCCGTTTTATTATTCGAATAAGTGAGGATAAACAAGATCGGGAGAGCGTTGAGTAGTTTGTCATTTTGAGGGGACTAAAAATAAGCAGAATGTGAACACTGTTTCCTTACCGAGCAAACAAAACTGCGTTCCGCTTCTTGACGTTGCACCGAACGAACTAAAGAGAGAGAGCGACTATGTTCTCTTCTCTCTTCTTTCTTCTCTTCTCTTTTCTCGCTCTTCTCTCGCTCTCTCGCTTCGTTTGTGTGAAAATTGACGCGACGACGACGCAAGTTCTCGGTCCGAGGCATCTTTTCGTCTTCCTTTTGAGGTGCACAGAAGTGAACGGACGCCAAACGGCGAAAGCAAAGAAGGAAAAAAGCGGCGAACCGATTTTGAGCGCGATTCAGTCGTAGTACCGTACCACTCGTAGTGCGCGCGGAAGATTCCCGAAAGAACGAAATTCGTTCGCGTTCGTGAATGTCGCGTATTTTAGACCTCGAATTTTTTTAAAGAGGTTCGAGCGAACGTCGGCCCCGAAGCGCTCTCTGCTCGTTCAAAAGGCCGAAAAAGGACTGATGAGAAAAACGGGACAAAGAAGCTACAGAGCGCGCGCGAAAAACAGGACTTTGAAAAAGCTTTGAGCGTTGCACTCGTTACATTGCTTCTCTATCCCGGTCATTAGAGCTCTATCAGACCCTATATTCCGCGTGCCTAGGTTTTTTAACAAAGAGGGTTTCATCAGCATGGATACCTACTTTTTTGATGCCTCTCATACTTTTGTTTACCCTACATAACACGAGCTCCAGCAATCGCCGCTCTCTCTATCAGCGCTCTCTATACCTGTGTGGCTCAACCTGCCTTGCGCTCTCGAGTCGTTCGGGTTTTTCATAGAGCAAAAGAAACTACGAGAACGAGACGAGTGCAGAAAATCACGCAGTCGCTTCATTTAAGGTGTGCTATGAAACACTACTTAAATTCTGGGTAAATACCTTAAATCTCTTCACCCTCTCACTTAGAATAATATCTTTGCGTATCTTTACATCACTTCTTTACGCGTTGTTATATAATCGACTCTATCGTTGATACCTGTTAAGCAACCGCAACCATATATATTTATTAGTAGTAAAACACCTGCTCCTTAACAATTATGCTGCTTAAAAAAGGTGGTGTATTTTTGCTAGATTTTCCCCCCGCCCCCTACTTTTTAGGGATCCACAATCAGGCCTTATTAACCCTCATTTTGTTGATATTGTCGTTGTGTGTACACTCGTGTACGGATTACTGAATCAATCGTAACAGAGAGAGAGAGAGAGCGATAGAGAGTAAGAGAAGTCCGTAAACGGATGGCCACTGCTGCTCATGCTACTGCTCGTGCTGCGTATCGCGCGCATAGGAACCTAGGAACTGGCGAAACCTCGCGCGAATGCGCTCGTTTTGGAAACGACGATAATCAAATTCGTCCTCAACTGCATCGGAGGAGTAAGAAGAGGCAAGAGCTAACGACGACGAAGATCGCGAGTAGTACTAGGAGTGCCGGTAAAAATGATAGTAATGGTGATTATGGTTATGCAGTCGATGATGATGAGATTGAATACGTGTTTACTGACGACGTTGGCAGGTTTGAGCACGAAGATGGTGATGACGACGAGCGCGGTGAAAACGAATCGTTGATTTTTAGGAATTCGTTCGTAGCGCGAGGGCGAGGAGAAGAAGGAGTATGCGACGACGACGATAGAGTCGCGGTGATGAAACAAAAACGAGAGGAAATGAAACGAGAAAATATGAGAGAGGCGAACGTGCGCATGATCGCGAAGATATACGAAACCGTCGTGAGAGAAGTGAACGAATTAGAGCGAGCGATGAGGGGATTGTCGCAGAAAGATTTGAGGGCGAAGACTTTAGAGTTCAAGGCGAGATTGACTTTAGGGGAGACTCTGGATGATATTCTCCCAGAGGCTTTTGCGGTCGTGAGAGAGGTTTCCAGGCGCGAGTTAGGTTTAAGGCATTTCGACGTGCAAATAGTTGGAGGCGTTTTGTTACACAGAGGGAACGTAGCGGAAATGGCCACCGGAGAAGGAAAGACGTTAGTTGCGACTTTACCTGCGTATTTAAACGCATTATCGCAAAGAGGCGTACACATCGTTACCGTGAATGATTATTTAGCCGAAAGAGATGCTTTGACGACGGCGAAGATACATGGCGCTCTAGGGTTATCAGTAGGGTACGTATTATCGAACGATTCGCCCGAAGATCGTAGGAAATCGTACGATTGCGATATTACATACGTCACGAATCAAGAGATTGGATTCGATTATTTACGAGATAATATGGCCAATGAAGTTAATGACTTAGTTTTAATGACGAGACCTTTAAATTTTGCAATCGTCGATGAAGTTGATAGCGTATTAATAGACGAAGGACGGAATCCGTTATTGATCACCGGTCCATCGGATATAGACGAAGGTCCGAGATATTGTGACGCGGCTAGAATAGCAGAAAGCTTATTCGAAGGCAGGGATTTCAAATGCGATAGGAAAGAAAAAACGGTCGAAATGACCGACGAAGGCATGAACAGAGCGGAAATTTTATTAAACGTGGAGGATTTATGGGACCCTATCGATCCGTGGGGTAAGTATATCATCTTAGCCGTGAAAGCGAAATCGTTATTTATAAAAGATGTTGACTACATCGTTCGCGACGATCAAGTCATCATCGTTGATCCTGGAACTGGACGCGTGCAACTCAACCGTAGATGGAATGAGAATCTCCACCAAGCGGTTGAGGCGAAAGAGGGCGTGGACATAAGGAGCGAAAACGCCGTCATCGCGAGCGTTTCTTATCAATGTTTCTTCAAACTTTATAAAAAATTATCCGGAATGACTGGAACGGCAACGACCGAGTCTGAGGAGTTCCATATGATATATAATTTAAACGTCGTCCAAGTGCCGAAACATAGACCAAACGCTCGCGAGGATTCTCCAACCGTAATGTATAGAGACGCAAAGACGAGATGGAGCGCAGTTGCCGACGTCGTCGTTGCCAATCACCGCTTCGGACGACCAGTTTTAGTAGGCACGACTTCTGTTGAAGATTCAGAATCTTTATGTCAGGTCTTAGACGAATATTTATGGCGCACTGAAGACGGCGACGTAGTTAAAGGAGTCGCGCATAATTTATTGAACGCGCGACCGCAGTATGCAGCAAGAGAAGCTGAAACAATCGCGCAAGCCGGTCGTTTGGGAGCGGTTACAATCGCTACAAATATGGCCGGTCGAGGTACGGATATTTTACTTGGCGGAAATCCAGAAGGTTTGGCGAGACGCGCGTTGAAAGAGTATTTATTCGAAGCGCTTGGATTAGGGAAGGTTTTAAAAGAAGAAGAAGAAAACGCGTTTGGAAGCATTTCAGAGTCTTTAGCGACGGTTGATTTATCGGGAACAATGGCTGAACAAGCTTTAGAACAGGCGAGGTTAGTTGTAAAGGCTACATGCAGTAAAGCTGGATCGATGGATATTGACATAGGAGACGATTTGCTCACTCGCGCGGTTGATAGAGCGGCTGAGAAAATTAGAAAAGATGAACAAAAGAAGCAACAAAAATTACTATTACTAACGAGTTCTGATGTGATTGAATACTCAAAAGATGATGATGATGATGATGATGATGACAGTGAAGAAGAAAAGAAAAACCGAGCGCCGTTTGAGATTGCAGTCGATTTGGCAGCTGAACAAACGCTTCGCGAAACCAAAAGGCTGTGTAAACTCGAGTCTCAAGAAGTCATCCGGCGAGGCGGTTTACAAGTCGTCGGTACGGCTTTGCACGAGTCTCGGAGAATCGATAGACAACTCAGAGGTCGCGCCGGTCGTCAAGGTGATCCTGGCTCGACCATTTTTTGTCTTTCTTTAGAAGATGAGATTATACGTACATATAAACCAGAAATGGCAAAACAGTCTTCGACGTGGGATATCGCCGGATTATCGCCCGACGAGCCCTTATACGGTTCTCTTATCGATATGCAATTAGAAGGGATTCAGCAAATGATTGAAAGTTTTCTCAGTGCCGGTCGACAGTCAACCTACGATGCCGACAGAGTTTTAGATTCACAAAGAAACGCCGTGTACGAGCTTAGAAAAATGGTATTAGTCGGCGGTCAGCAAATTCTACGAGTACGTTTGTTTCGATATATCGACGCAGTCGTGGATGATTATTGCATCGCGGCAAACGTTGGCGGTTCGATTCCAGTGAAGAACTGGAATATCGAGTTACTCATGGAGTATTTGCGCGATATTTTTTTGGGGCGAAAAGATTATTTTCGAAAGCAAAATAACGAGCAATTATCTCCTCACCCGCACTATTTGCCCGGAGTCACTCCAGAAGATTTGAAAGAGGCGCTCCTGCATTCAAACATTTTACCGGAACCGAGACGCATGCCTCCTGTAGATGCCGCAGCTGTAACCGTTCGAGCGGCAATATCTGGCGTTAATTTAGAATACGCCGACGGGTCTGGAGTCGCTGGTGGTTTAGTAAGCTCAGACTCGTCATCACCAAATTCCGTCTCCGATACTGAACCAGAAGCTGTAAATGAAGCAATCGCTGAACGACTTAAAAAGCGATTAGCAGCGCCAAGCAAAGAAAGTTCGAAAGACATTATCAAAGCATTCAACTCGGGTCCAAACGCTAGAAAAGCTCGCCAATTGAGAGCATATCTCTCCGAAGCTGCCATTCAGCAATATCTCGATCGTTTTGCTCGCTTTGGTCAAATGGATTATGAACGCGACGAACTCGAAGAAGTCGAACGTCTTTGGGTCTTGCGAGCGATTGATGAGAGGTATAAACAACATCTCGTACACATGTCGAGTTTGAAAGACTCCGTGCAAGTGCGAGCGTTCGGGCATTTAGATCCAAAGGAAGAGTTTAAGATTGATGGTGCGAAGGCTTTCGTAGAATGCGTTCGAGATATCCGAATTGATTCTTTGAAGAATGTATTCTTTTTCGTCGGTGCGAGTGTAGAACCAAATACGAAATACGAGTATATGAAAAAGAAAAATGACGACGATGATGATGAAGAAACTGACCCGAACGAAGATTTGATGAAAGAGTTGACTGGCGAAGAAAAAGAAAAAGTACGCGCATTTCTCGCAAAAGCCAAGGAAAACAATGGAGAACTCGCAGTTACAGAAGAAGAAGATGGGGGAGACTTTGATTTTTTGCGCAATGGCGATGATTTAGATAATAATAGAAATAATAATGATGATGACGATGATAATAGAGAACTATTTAGAGTTTAATAAGTGTTCAAATTCTCAAGACATGCTACTGCTATAACTATAACTGCCCGACGACGACGATGAAGAAGAGCTACTACTATCATCTCGTCTTTTGCTACTACGTTTCTTTTTCTTCTTCTCCTTCTTTCGTTTCTTCTTTTCTTTCTTCCGCTCCTTCTTCTTCTTCTTCTTCTTTTCCTTCTTAGATCGCTTGCGCTCTTTGAGATCATCATCGTCGCGTTCAGGAGCGCTTCGTTTTTTAGCAAATGCCGAAGAAGAGAGAAAAACGGGAGCTTCTTCCGCTTCTTTTATGTTTTCAGTCGTTTCTGTTTTGTTCGTTGTCTGTTTTTGGCGTATAAATGTAGGCGGCGGCCTCACTGCTTTCTCGTCATTAGCTTCTTCTTTTTCGGATGAAGGATCTTCTTCTTCTTCTTCTTCTTCTTCTTCAACATCGTCGTCGTCATCGTCAGATGAATCTTCGAATATAGCCTTGAACAAATCCATAGGTTTCTCGCGCAAAGGGGGTGGAGGGACTTCCATTTTTTTACCGTCTTCCACAAATACTTCGTCTAAATTTCTTCTTCGGGTTGGCGGCGGATTTTTCTCATCGTCGCCTTCATTATTATTATTTAATTCTCGTTCTCGCTTCGACATAAATTTCGGTTGATTTTCTAAACGTATTTGCATCGTTTCCGGAAGTAAATCGACAGTTTCTGTCTTAAAAGTCGCTCGTAATTTTGCCGGTCGTGTATCTTCTCTCCCCAAATACGGATCTTTAATGCCGAGTCTCTTGCATAATAAAAGTGCTGGAGACCATGGCATGGTCGTTCGAGTGTTTATGATCAATCTCGAAAGCACTTCTTTCTTTGCATCTGTTTCATTCTGGATAGCTTTAGAGTTTGCTTCTTCAATCGCTTCGATTTCCTCGCGTTTTTTACGAATCTCGGCGATTTCTTTGGCCGTTTGTAAACCTCCAGAAATAGGCGCTTCGGCCCCGATTACCGTCGATGCCGCGCTTTTGGTGAACATGCTCGACATAGTTGCCAAGATGTGGCTTTTATCGTTTTCGTTTATTGTTGCAGAAAGATTCTTCTTTACTTCCGTTCTTGGTTGAATTTTCATCTTTTCGATAACTGGCGGTAACGTCTGAAGTGAAGAAGAATTCTTTGTTTTAGTAATAGTATCGAAACCGTCACCTTCCATTACTGCTGTTTCTGATTTGGAAGTTCGAAGTAAAGGTTGTTCGCCCAAGATTTTTCCTCGCGATTCAGCGTCGTGCTTAGTGTTTGAACGAATGTTATTTTTGATAATGATCGAAGAATTTTGTTGTTGTCGCAGTACATTTTTCGCGGCGACGGCGTTTCTCTTGTGTTCTTCGCGTTTTGCTTTTTTCAAAGCGTACGCATACGAGCTCGCGCCTTCGCCACCGAATAAAAAAGAAAACTTTTTATCGTTCTTTTGTTTTTGCTTTGCTAAATCTTCAAACGCTGAACCGTGTCTAGCGACATGATTAGCTAAAGATTCTATAATCTTAAGTTTTTCAATCGAAAGTTTTTGCATTTGTGGCGGAGGCGGAGGCAAAAATTCTTCTTCTTCTTCTTCTTCTTCTTCTATTTTTTCATCATCATCTGCTTCATTTGTTGGAAACGCGTGAAGTTGATTAAAATCTCTCGGAACTTCTGGCGCTCGAAACCACTCTGTTTCTTCCGGAACTGCATCGCTTTCAATAAAACCTGGGAATTTCCGTCCTTTTTCAATAGCCTCTCTCGTCGCTCGATCAGTCAGTCGTTTCACCCCTAACGGGTTACGTAAACTTTCGTTATTATTATCATCATTATTATTATTTCTTCCAAATCGTTCGTTTTCATCGTCGTCGCCGTCTGACTTTCCTTCATCATCCAACTCAAAAGAATACTCAGCGTTTCGCTCACCAGGACGTTCTTCGTATACGTTCACGTCGTCGTCGACTTCAAAAGCGCCTAGACCAAACGCGTTTCCTCTCTTCTTCTTCTCGCCTTCTTTCGTATACCGTTCACGTTTTCTTTCCAACTCATGTTCATCTCGAATCCTGAACTCGTCTGCGCCCTTATATGGATCGTACCCGATCCCCCACGCGTTATTTTTCAAATCCTGCCCCTCCTGGAGTTGCCCCTTATATCTTCTCCTGAATTCTTGTTCGTCCTCGGACTTGAACACGACGTTCCCTCTCACTTTCTTCTTCCGTTTCCCTAAAGACTTCCCTTGCCTCCACCCCATTCTCACTAACAACTTATGCCCAATCCCTGTCAAGACCGGTTTCACGAACGCATACAAAGCCTTCCCGAGCTCTCTCGATATCGATACGTCTCCGCCACCGTCGCGATCGTTCTCGACTACGCTCCTAAACCCGGCCATGGCCTCATCATCAAAATCACCCATCCCACTACCACCATCATACGCCCTACTCACTCTCCCTAATTTCTTCTTCTGCGCTTCCTCTCGTTCATCTTCGTCCATGAAATCCTCGATCGACTGTCGCCGTCGATGATCATCGCGTTCTCTGCCGACATCGCCCATCTTACCGACCTCCCTCGAACTCTTGAACCGCTTCGGATGAAACCCTTCCTTACTCCCGCAGGTGTTGAAGTACCCGGCCTGGAACCCACCCGTGAACGCGCCGTGGAATCTCCTCCTCCCCTCATCGTCAGTAGCGATTTGTTGTTTCCCAGGCTGATTCTTATTCACAATCGATAATTGATTCTTATCCTTAGCGCTCGCGCTGCTACTACTACTACCACTACTGCCCATAAAAGTAACGCCGGTGCCATAGAACTTATAACATCGTTCGCTCATTTTGCGATTACTTTATTGTTTAAGCGAGTGCTTTTGTTCCCATGTTTCTCATGCCCTGCACGATTGTTGATATGGTCTTTTTTTCAAACAACGCTCTGCGTTTATGATACCATGTTTTCGTTCGTGTTTACTAAATAAAGAGCAGTAGAACGAGAGCGCACGAAAACGGTTTCCAATCGAACGAGATAATGAACGCGCGTGAATATATACGTTCGAGCATGAACAGTTCTCAATCGAATCCATAAAAATGAATACATATACTATTCAATTTTTAATCTCTGAAAGAACTAAAATGAAGAAAACCCTAAACAAGTGACCACATTTCGTTCTACTTCTCGGTCCTATAAACGAACGCGCGTATTCACGCATCGCTACACCACTCGTACTCGCATGCGCCACCGTAGCTAACCTCTTCTGCGAGTTTCTCCTTACCTTAAACCGTCGGATGAGAGTTTACCAACAGGAATACCCAAAACGGTTAAAAAACT
>Ga0115001_10000270_pt1 | contig 37458 bp, 38 predicted proteins | sample ArcticOcean_MG_C_12_FD_89869 | JGI IMG/M metagenome (GOLD analysis project Ga0115001, IMG submission 89869) | Marine microbial communities from western Arctic Ocean - ArcticOcean_MG_CB8_130 | ecosystem: Environmental > Aquatic > Marine > Oceanic | place: Arctic Ocean: Canada Basin | collected... | reverse complement strand
TAGCTAATTTTATTTTAGAGTTTTTACTTTTAAAGAATGAATTAAAATATCCATTAAGCAATAGTTCTGTTGAACCTTTTGAAGCACTATAAGGGTCAAAGCCTCCCAACTTATCATCTTCCTTATAGCCAGTATTTTTTTCAATATTTTGATATGATTTATCACTAGTAATGCAAACAACAAAAATTTTTCTATTAATTTCTCTAACTATTTCTAATATATTTAAAGTGCCATTAAAATTAGTGGTAAAAGTATATAAGGGATTATTATAAGATTTTAAAACAAGAGATTGAGCCGCAAGATGAAAAATGCAAAATGGTTCTTCTTTTTTAATAATTTTTTTTAAAGATTTTATATCTCTAATATCTATAAAGTAATCTTTATACAGCATACTTCTAGTTGAGTCATAAAAAGAAGGCTTTGAAATAACTTGATTTGAAATACCAATAATTTTAGCTCCATAGCTTCTTAAAATTAAAGTCAGCCAGGACCCTTTAAAACCAGTATGACCTGTGATAAGTATTTTTTTATTTTTAAATAAATTTTTAAAATCCATCTTATTAACAATTTATATTAATTATTTATGAGATATATAAAAATTATACTTAGTATGCAAAAATTTAATATTAAATTAGGACATTATAAAATTAATTATATTAACAGAAGCCTCACACTCCATTTTTAGTCTAATCTCTCTGGCATAAGAACCGATATGAGGGGTTAATATGACATTATCTAAATTTATAAGATTACCAGTATAAGGTTCATTTTTAAAAACATCTAAAGCAGCAAATCCTATAATCTTTTTTTTTAAAGCTTCATATAAGTCATATTCATTTATTAGTGAACCTCTTGAGGTATTAATAATGGAACTGTTTTTTTTCATTTTCATGAAAGTATTCTTATTGAACATATTGGAATTAGTTTCTAAACTATCTACATGAATAGTTATATAATCCGATTGTTTGATTAATGTATCAAAACTTACTAAGTTAATTTTATTATCTAATATAAAATTATGATCTGGATTTATATCATGAACTAAAATTTTCATATTAAAACCACTGACTAGATTAACTAATCTTTTTCCAATTTTACCCAAACCAATTATACCTAGAACTTTTCCAGTAACTAAACCGCCCATTCTTTTTTTCCATTTCAAATTATGTTTTAGATCAAAGTGATGATTATGTGTCTCCCTGGAGATAGATAAAATATAAGATAATACTAATTCAGCAACAGATAACTCTGGTGTTGTTGCAACAATTGAAATTTTAATATTTTTTTTTTTTGCATATTCAATGTCTAAGTTATCTACACCAACACCCAACCTTGAAATGATTTTAAGTTTGCTAAGATGGCTTAAAACTTTTTGGTTATATATTTCTGTACCTGCTATGACAGCATCACAATCTGAAAAATATTTAATTAGCCAATCTTCATTAACAACTTGTTTTGTGTCATTAAAAATAATTTGAAAGTTATTATCTAATAAAATTTTTATAGGTTCATCTGATATACTACCAAAAGATGATGTAGCAATTCCAATTTTCATATTTTAAAAGATACTATATTTAATATGAATTAATACTTTTTAGTTAAGATATATTTATTTGTTATGTTTTTCAAAAAAATTTTTAAAGATTTTTTCCTTACCAAAAATAAAATACTTAATACTTCGAAGAAATCTATACGCATATGAATTCTTTTTAATTTTTAAAGAGTAGTCATCTTTGTAAAATTTATTAAGCTTAAAACCCAAAAAAGATTTCATAAAGTCTGATAAAAAGTAATTAAAATTAGTATGAATATCAAATTTTGAAAGACTAACAATAGCATCTCTTAGGTGTTTAGTATCTTGATATTCTAAATCTGTAATTATTGAGTCGATATGGGATTTATCTAAAACAAAATGTGCATAATATCTATGATGGCCATCAATTATTATAAAATTACCATTAATTTTTTTTGTAAGTATTATTGGAGGTATTGATTCATTATTTTGAATACTAAATTTAATTTTATTAATAAATTTAAGATTCGGAGACCAGTCATTAATAATATCATTATGAATATTTGATTTTATGAGAGATAAAGGTATCTTTTTAACACCAGAAAATGGAACTTTATCTTCATCTGAGTCTTTATTATTAATATTAAAATCTTTAATAATTCGATCATTATGAGTCTTTCTAACATACGAATTTTTCGATTCGAAATTAGTAAGATTTAAATTTGCTTCGGAAATACAATTAGCAAAAATTTTAAATCTCTCTCTATCCATAGCTAATCTAAAATCTCTATAGTGAATATGTACTTCGTCGGTAACAAATTCTTCTTGTAATTCAACTTTTAGATTAGTATCCATGTAATAACTTTTATTTGGTTCTGGAGAGTTTTTAATAAATTTAAGTTGTCGAGATCTACCACCAGCAATCATTAAAGTTGTAGGGTAAGATTGTTCTTTATAATTGATATTATTTGATAAATAATTTCTGATATCTAATTCACTTTCTTTAAGAACATTTAAAAATTCAAAAAATTCATCTAAATTATATACAAACCTATACTCTCTATGATGAATATGAATATTTTCTGCAAGGTCAACAAATATTCGAGAATTATGTCTTTCTCGATTAGGTAATGACTTTTCAGCTAATAATTTTTTTATAGAACCCATAATAAAATAATATACAGTAAAAAAAAAAATTATAGAGTAATATTTATTACTTAGATAAATATACACAGCATGACTGAAGATCAAAGATTATTTAGCAGAAAATTTTATAGTAAATATTTTTATCATTCAGATTTATTTCCAATTAATAAAAATTTAATAAATAACAATATAAGTACAAAATTAATAAGAACTTTTTTTGTTAATATATTTAAGGTCTTATATTATTTATTAATGAATATAAATTTTAATAATAAAAAATTTAAATTAAATAATAATGTTTTTATTTCTCATATTAATCCATCATTTAAGTTTGATAAAAAAGAGAAATATTTTGGTAAATTAATAAACAATAAAGATATGATTATATATATTAGTCACGACAAAGAGCAAAAAAAAATTCCAGAACATATTATTTTTCCAAAAAGTTTGCATTTTTTTGTAGAATTGAAAATTTTATGGAAACTAATTAAAGATTTTAAATCTTTAGTAGAGATTTTATTAAAAAAAAAACAAAATAAAAAAAGTTATATGAAATTATTAATTAATTTAATAACACCTTTATCAACATTAAATTTGAGATATTACTATGCGTTTAAAGAAATTTATAAAAATGAAAATTTGAAACATATGTTTATAACCTTTGAAGGACATTGTTACGAGAGAGCAATTATAAAATCAATGAAAGAACAAGGGAAAAAAATATACGCATATCAACATGGAGCTATAAATGAAGAAAATTTAAGTATATTTATGAAATTAAAAAAAAATTTAATGCCTGATAAAATTTTAACAAGTGGTTTAATTACTTATCAATATTTTATAAACAAAAAATTTAACGACGATGAATTAAATATAGTAGGCTCAAATAGATATAATCCAATTATTAAAAATGAAAAAAAATTAAATAAGAATATATTAGTAATTCCAGATGGCACATTGAATGAAACGCAACTGTTGTTTAATTTTGTAAAAAAAATTTCAATTCAAAATAAACAATATAAATTTTATTTTAAAATACATCCAGATGCAACTTTTAAAAAAAAATTTATCGGAAATCATAGTATTATTATAATAAATAAAAATATTAGAAATTTTTATAACAAAACAAGTTTTGTTTTATACTCGAATTCATCTTATGTTATAAATTGTGTTAAAGATAATATGATACCTTTATACTATAATCATATTATAGATAATAATGTATTGCAAAAATTTTCAAAATATATTGAAATTGATGATAATTTTCTCATTAATGAAAAGTTAAATAATTATAAAATTATTAAAAATGAATTATTGGAATTTGCTAAAAATTATTATTTAAATTATAAATATGAAAATATAAAAGAATTATCTAATTAGTATATTTATATATAATCTTTAAAATTATTAATAGTGTTATGAAACTGAAACTCATCGTAATTTTTCCAGTTTGATTTTTGCTTAACATAAATAAAATCCAAATTACTTGCTAGAGCAGCCAAATAATCTACCTTTGAGTCTCCAAAGAAAACACCTTTTTTAAAATTATTTTTTTTTGTAATTTCTCTTATATGATGAATTTTTGAATGATCTGAACCATAGATACCGTTAAAAAAAATATCAATTTTTTTTAATTTAAATACACAATCAATCTCTCGTTTAGATCCAGCTGAAATGACAAAGGTTTTTTTTTTATTATTATTAAGCAAAATAATAAATTTATAAAAACCATCAATTAATTGGGATTTTTTTAGACCATCCATAACAAATGAATGGAATTTATTTAAATACAAATCTGTGTTAGTAATATTCGGATTTTTAAGTATTTTTTCAAAGTAATATTTAAATTTATTTTCTCTACTAATACCATTGTTAGAAATATGGTAATCCAAAAATTCCTGAGTATAATTACTATTATAAAAATTAAGCGTATCTCTAAAAGCTTTAGTTTTTACTTCATTTGAATCGAGAATAACACCATCGCAGTCAAAGAAGTATGAGTCATAATCAAATATGTTCATTAAAAAAGCAATTAACTCTTTTTATAATTTTCTATTGTCAATTTTAAACCATCATCCAATGGTATGTAACTATAATCTTTAACTCTGATTAAATTATTAGGCTTTATATCGAAAACATTACTAGTATAGTGATCATCATCATTTTTTTTGACAAATTTAATATTAATTTTAGTCTTTAGAATTTTATTAATATTATTAACTAATGTTTTAATGGTAATTTTTTTATAACCCGAAATTAATATATGCTTATTAATATATAAATTCCTCATTAATTGGATACAGATATTACTTACGTCATCAATATGAATGTAAGACCTTATCTCATTTCCAGTTAATTTTTCATCTACTTTTTTTCCATTTAAACCAAATGAGATTAAATTTTTAATTAAATTAAAGTTATTAGCACGGCCCCCATAAATTGATCCAAATTTTAATATTGTATAATTTAAATTATATTTCTCAGCCGAATCTATTATTAAGTCTTCGCAGGTTTTTTTTGTGATTTTGTAAATTCCGCCTTTTTTACTGTAAACATAAAGTGTACTAGCAAAAAAAAATCTACTAATTTTATAGTCAATTGCCTTCTTTATTAATGATGCGGTTACCTTTATATTATTATCAATTGTTAATTGAGGATTATTATTTGCTTCTTTAATGTCAGCAATACCAGCAAAATGAAAAATGTGGCTAATATTTTTAAATAAATTGTTTTGATTTTTTAAATATAGTAAGTCTAATTTTAATATTTTAACACCCAGTATACTTTTTCTATTACTATTTTTATCAATGAGAATAACTTCATATTTATTATTAATTAATTTTTCTGCTAGATGACTACCAAGATATCCAGCGGCACCGGTAATTAATATTTTTTTCATGCATTAGTTATATTTAATTTAATAATTTATTACTATCTTAATAATAAAAAAAAATTTAAATTTTAAGATTTTTGTAATGATTTTTAAATATTAAATCATAATTGAATTGATTTTCATAGTGAGTTTGATAAATAATATTGATATATTTTTCAAGATTTATTTTATTAGTAAAATAAAAATATGGTTTTTTTTTTGAGAAAAAATTATTACTAATCATTTGGGCATCAAGATGATTATATCTGTTATTTCTATCATACAAAATTACAGGCCTTCTGTTATACAAAGATTCTTCTATAGTTGTAGAGGAATAACTGATGAGTATATCAGACTTCTTCAAACAGTTTTTAAAACTATCATCAGTAAAAACAATGTTTTTATTACTAAAATATTTTTTAAGATACTTTATGTCGATAATTTTACTAAAAGAAGGATGAGGCTTAACAATTAGGTTAAATTTTAAATCATAAGCAACGTCACCTATGTCTGAAATAGATTGTAAATATTCATTTATAGTCTCAACACCCCAAAACTTTTGACTAACTTCAGTTTTAGTTGTAGATGCATGTAATAAAGTTCTATTATATGGAGGGGCTGTGTTTAAATAACTATAAACAAGTGGTTTAGTTTTGATAATTTTAGATTCTGTCTGGTAATGTTTAAGAAATTCATCACAAAAAGTACTTTGAGAAACAATAAACTTGTATTGATTAAGAATAACTGATTCAGCTATATCTTTTTGATAAATTTCTTCATATTTATTCTTGGGGGCAGTATGGGTTCCATGTGTAATACAATATGATGGTATTTTTTTAAAATTTGCAAACTCTCCGATAAAACCATTAATATAGTTTGAATCTGTTGAAAAAAAAACTTTAGGTATACTTTTACGAAAGGAATGAACTAAATATTCACATTTTTGTAATATTTGAATTAAGTTATCATTATAAATAGACTCCAAATTTTTTTGAAAATACCTAATTAATTTAGGATCCTTTTTAAGTGGAAATTTACTTATAAATAAATTATAATTTATTTTATGAGTAAAATTTTTAATTTTACTAGATAATAGAAAAAAAGTTTTTAAATTGCCATTTATAATATTTTTAAATATATCAATAAAGTTTATTGTATCCGATAAAACAATTAAATTAGAACTGGTATTTAAAGAATTTTTTGCTATTTCATAACAGTTATAATTTTTAGAAGTTATAACAATATTATTATTAAGATTAATTAAAGAATTATAAAATTTAAATAAATTTATCGGAAATTGAAAATTAATTTTTTTTTTAATTTTAATTTTTTTTTTATAAATAGAAAATTTTTGATTAAATGAATTCAATAAAATATTAATTAGATCGATATTATCATATTTAGAATTAGCATTAAAATATATAACATCATCAAAATTATATAAATTGAAAATATTATTTAGAGAAAAAATAATTTTAAGCTTATAATTAAGAAAATTTTTTATAAAAAAATTAGAAAACCATATATTTATTGATTTAACTTTAATTGAATTTAATTGAATAGTTAATATTTCATTAATTAAATTTTTAACGGTATTTGATATTTGTAATACTTTGGAATGGGTATTATTATTAAAATATAATTTTTCATCTGTTATATGCTCTTTAAAATCATGTAATTTAAAAATATCTCTATCTCTTAAAGGTAAAATAAAAACCTTATTTTTTTTATCAAAAATAATTGAATTAATAATAGTGTAGTTGATGTAACCATCAGTAAGAATAAGTATATTCTTCATTTTTAAATCTTAGTGAAACTAACCTTTGTATTTTTATTACCATACTTTTTAACGATGTAATTAATATATTCTTTTAAAACTACTTCTTTTTCAATAATATCAATAGTCTTTGACTTATTGGTTGATGCGTAATGATATATTTTTTTTATTAGATAATTTAACGTTACACACTGTATTTTTCTTGATGGTTCAGAATAAACAATAAGTTCATTTGTATTAATAAGTTGATGATATAATGCATTTAAAATACCTCTTGTCTTATAATACGGACTTAAAATATATGCCACTCTTAGATTAATAATATTAGTATTTGTATTAAGTAATCCTTGATTTAAAATTTTTTCAACATTCAATTTAGATAAACTATAAAAAAAATCTCTAGAAGCGATATTCATTTTGTTAATGTGCTGGTAAATTACCATGGATATCAGATAGAAAATAGTATTTCATTATGATAATAATAAATTTGACAAGTTGTTATATCTAGACTTTAAATACATTAATAGTGATTATTGCTCTTTAAGTTTTTTAGATAGTGTTCGGCTACATCAAAATCAAATTCTGTGTCGAGATCAACGGCTTCAATATCATCAACAATGTAATTGTAAGGATTAGATCCTATTCTGCATTTATGTTTCAATAGAGATGATTTTTTAATACCATAAAGGCCTGTTGTTTCTCTTATGACTGGCATTGCGTTCTGACTTCGAGGAAGCTCTTTGGGATTATAGTTTACTGGTTTATTTTTATACCAGAACCATGAATAAATCTCTGTAGCAGTAAAAATAGAATCAAATTGATCATTTTTTAAAATAAATTTTATACAACTATTGATTGTATTAGTAGTAAGCAATGGGGCAGTTATGAATAATTGAAAATAATAGTCGGCATCAATGATTGAAGAATGATGTATTAATAAATCATTACCATTAGCATCATCTTTAGACAAGCTATCTAATCTATCAATAACACTGAAATTATTTTTTAAACAATAATCTTTAATAATTTGACTATCTGTATCAACATATACTTCATCAAAAAGACAGTTCTTTAACTTTTTTAAAAAATTCTCATACAAAGGAACATTGTTTAAAATTCTAAAATTTTTATCTTTTACTCTTTCACTCCTAGATTTTATTGGAATAATTGCTACTGATTTTTTTTCCATTATTAATATTTATCAATATCTGCAGGCATGTATTTTAAAAAATATTTATCTTATAGTTTTTACAAAAGTCAGTATATATTAAATAAATAAATTTAACTATTCACTTTTTAAGATCTATTAACTAAGTTGAACAAAATAGTATTTTTATAATCAAAAACAACCTTATATTTAATACCTTTATCTAATGTTTTCCATTCTTCTTCATTAATTTTTGTAAGTAAATTTAATTTATCGTAAAGTATTTTTTCATCAAATATTCTCTGGACTATATTTGAGGTTATATAAAAATATGGATTATTAAACTTTGAGTTAATTTGGTACATATAATTTAAAAATAATACTTTGCTTTTAGAAGCTAAAAGCTCGATACCAAAATTTGAAGAAAAACAAATTACTAAATTAGATTTACTAGCTAATAATACAGAACTCTCTTTTTTAAAAAAATAATTAATTTTTAAGCCATCATAGAAAAGGGCTTCATCTTTAGAATTTATTTGCTTATCAACTCTATTGCTATTAAAGGCTATATACAGAGTAAGATTTTTTTTCTTACAATATTTATCTATTGATATTAAAGCTTTTTTTTCAAGCTCAACTTTTTTTGCACTATTATTATTCCTAAATTCGGATATATAAAGTATATCTATCTCTTTATTTGGATTTGGCTTAATATGATTATGATTATAGGTCAATGATCCTGTTAATAAAAATTCACAACTAATAAAATCTTTAAATATATTTCTGTGCCTATCATCAAAAACACAAAAGTAATCAACATGTTTATTTTTATAATTTTTTTTGAAATTCTCAATTTCATGATCATAAATGTAGCTATGTTGGTACATAATTGTTTTAATAGAAAAATCACATTCCTTAAACTTAAATATTAAACCATTTATGTTATTTCCAATTATCAAATCGGTGTTAACACTTTTAATAATTTCTTTTAGATAAGTAATTTTAATTTTTTTTTTAAATAAATATGTCTTGTGTATTTTAAGAAAGGCTTTTATTAAATATAGTAAATATATTTTTCTAGGATTAATAAACTCTACTTCATTTAAGCCAAAGTTAATTTTTTGATCAGTTTCATCTATTATCAGAAATTTATTTTTATTTAAAACCTCAAGTGATAGTATCTTAAATAACTTCATTATATTTTTTTATTTTATGAAATATTTTAACTTCCAAATTTCATCCTCTTTTTTCCAAATATAATCTAAATGGCACTCCAACCGCCATCTACAACTAAATTAGACCCTGTAATGTAAGAGGACATGTTAGAACATAAAAAAATGACTGGCTGAGCTATCTCACTAGCATTTGCTAATCTTTTTATAGGAACTTTTTCAGAATAATTTTTAATAAATTGCTTAGACTGTCTATTAGACACACCAGCAACTGATCCCTTAACACCACCAGCGCAAACGGAATTAATTCTGATACCATTTGAAGATAAAACAGAGCACATGGCTCTGACATAATTAGATATACCGCCCTTTATGACGGAGTAAGTAATATTTTCTCTCATATTTGTTTTTTTATAAATTGAAAGGTCATTACCTAAAATACCATAGATAGAATTAAGTAATATAATTGATCCAATCGTTTTATTTTTTTTCATATGCTTACTAACAAGATTAGTTGTCCATATTATATTATCCAATTGATAGTTAATATTTTTTTTTAATGAATTATATTTTAAAGTTTCAAAACTAGACTCAGACCAATCACTAGAATATGGATAAGCACAATTTATAAATGCATCAATAACATCATATTTATTAATAATTTTTTTAAAATCTTTATCAAAACTATTTTTTTTAATATCAAATTTATGATAAAACAATTTTTTATGGTTATGATATTTTTTATTTTTTTTTATATCAATAATAATTATATTCGCTTTTAATCTTATTAATCCCGATATAATTTCAGAACCTATTAGACCTGAACCACCAAGAACAAAAATATTTTTATTTTCTAAGTTTAACATATTTATAATTGATCTTACAATTTAAGTTTAATTATATTTGGAACATAACATTTAAATTAATTACTTCCAAATAGGTTGTATCATGACCCATTCATTATTTATGTTTTTCCAAATATGATCTAATCTCCAGCTATCTACAATATCTTCGAAAGTTTTTTCATTAATATCTAAGTACTGTAAAAATTCTTTAAAATATTTTTTTGGGAATTCCCCTTCATATTTTTTCATTAAATCAAGACCTTCTTGTCTTGTGATATGTCCGTCTCTAATTTCATGTGCTGTATCTTCAGCACATCTTCCCAATCCTAACTTTATATATCTCATATAGTAATGAAAACCATCAAACTTATCATCTAAACTGGCATACTTAGAATATGTTCCTTCAGACCTTTCAGGATTAGGTAGAAGTCCAGTATTTTGAGCACAGTAATAATAATTTTCTTGGGGTTGCCACTTTAAATAATAATTCATGAAATATTGCTTGGAAATATTTTTTAATATCATTTCATTTTTATCTGGAGGATTATAAAATGTTAAATCAGATTTACTGATTTTGAGATCTTTCATATAACTTTTATTTTTTAAACCATATTCCACTAGTTCATTTATTGGTGTTCCTTTTAAATAACCTTTAATCCATTTCTCATCTTTTAAAAAGTCATTATAAGGCTTATCTTTTCTTTCTGGATCTCCGGCATATTCTAATTCACCATTTTCACCATAAAAAATTAGTTTAATATTAAATTTTAGTGCCATATGAATAGGAAAATAGGTTTGCCCTAAAACAAATGTATGAAAAGCATCTCCAAATTCCTCAAGGCAAAGTCTTGAAAGTTTACTATTTAAAATTCCATTTTGAGAGCATTTAATATTTTGAAACCCACTATTATTTAAATTATTAAAATTTTCAATGCCAATGTGAGTGTATTTTAAAGGACTCCATGTGACTAAAAGTGGATTCATATTATATTTATATTTAAGTAAATGAGCAACGTAACCGGAATCTTTTCCTCCACTACTTGGGACTATTACATCCCAACTGCCATTATCACTTCTATGTAGATCTAGTAGTTTAATTAATTCAGACTCTCTTTTATCCCAATCAATTGAATTTTTGTAATTCGCATTATTGCACGCAGAGCAAATTCCATTTTTATCAAAATGTAATCTAGGTCTTTGATTTGATATAGTACATCTTTTGCACCATTCAACTATTTTAGGTAAGCCAATTATTTGTTTTTCAAATTGTTTCATTATTAATTAAGTATATTCATGAGTAAATTTTGACCATTAATTCCACTTTTTTCTGGGTGAAATTGAAAACCATAAATGTTTTTATAGCATATAGCTGATGGAAATTTAAATTTATTATTAAAAGAGAATGACAGAATGCTATTTTTATCCTTTATATCAGAATAATAAGAATGAACATGATAAAAATATTTATCTTTTATTGTATTACTGACGTTATTTGGACAGTATTTATTCAAGATATTACTATTTAATTTTGACCAACCTATATTTGGAGTAGTGCAATTAGAATTAAAAGGAACTATCTCTCCATTTAGTAGTCCTAGTCCTGCTGTAGTCCCAAATTCATAACTTTTTTTAAATAAAAATTGATATCCAAGACAAATTGCAATAAGCATTTTACCTTTTCCAATATGTTCATAGATCAAATTATCGAAGCCTTTATTTTTTAAATTTTTCATTCCGTGATAGTACGAACCAACACCTGGTATGATAAGTACATCGAGTTTCTGATTTTCATTTTTTTTGATAAGCTGTGGTCTATAATTTAAATTTTTAATCATATAATAAATACTACTTAAATTATTCAATCCGTAATCAATTATACCAATAGATTTCATTAAGAACGTACTTCAATATTTCTATTAATTAGATATTTTTTAATTTCGTGAATTTTGTAAGTTTTCAATTTAGGCAAATTATCTTTTATTTTAGAATTTATTTTTGTTTTATCACTTATTTCATTGTGAAAGAAGTTATAGTGAATAATAGAACTAAGAACAACTCCACTTAAATCATAATCAAGCTTTAAATTTGCTATATCATCCAGAGTACTTGCACCTCCATTCATAAGCAAAGGAACATTGACAAATTGTCGAATTTTTTCAATTAATTCTAAATCGAAACCTCTCATTAGGCCCTCTTTACTAATTGATGTTAATACAATTTCACCGACACCTTCATTTTGTATACTTTTAATCCACTCAAGAATTTCAATGCCTGAAGGTGTTCTCCCATTATTATAGTATGTTATATATTTATCATCAATTTTCATGACTTGAATATTTATACTTAAAGTAGAAGATCCAAATTTTTTTGCTACATTAGAAATAAAATTTATATTGGAGAAGGCATAAGAATTAATTGAAATTCTATCCGCACCATTTGTAAGTAATAAAGTAATTTCATCTAAAGATTTTATTCCACCACCTACGGTTATTGGAATAAAGCATTTTTTTGAAATACTCTTGATTATACTAAGTAGTGAGTAGTTATCATATAAACTAGCTACTACATCTTGAATAAAAATTTCATCAGCACCATCATCATAATATTGTGAAATAAAATAATTAGGGTCTCCCAAAATTCTAAGCCCCTCTAAATTAATACCTTTTACTACATTTGAGCCTTTAATATCTAATTTAGGAATTATACGAAACATTGAAAAAGACTAAACTATAGAAATTACACCATCTATTATAAGATTTGATACTATAATGTTAGAAGATGATAGAGACCGTAAACAAACATTAAATTTTGCGAAATCAAAATAACTATTATTAATTTTTTTATTAATCATTTTTTAAAAGTTTCACAAGTTTCCAATCAGAATATGTATCAATATCAATTGACCTATCGAATGGCATTTTATATAAAAAAGTATTTTTCCGAAACAAAGGATTATTAGAGTAAAGGTATTTTTTTTTCCAAATGTAAATTGATGCATTCATCTCATAAACTTGAGGAGCTTGCTGTCTTGCATGAATCTTATATTTAAGTGACTTAATTTTTTGTATTTTACCATTTTGATATTCAATCATATTAAAATATGGATTTTTTCTAGCTTCACAGACAGAAAGTAGATTATCACTATTACTTTTTTTAAATGATCTATAACTTTTAGTGATGTCACTCACATTTCTTAGTGGAGAAGTGACATCAAGATCAATTATATGGTCAAAATTTTTTCTAAAGAAGATTTCTGATTCTTTGTGCACATCTCTAATGACATCAATCTTTGATGTTAAATCATTAGATAGACCTTCAGACCTCAATGAAAGTGAAATAGCACCATATTTGAGAGCAATATTTCTAATTATTTTTGAGTCAGTGCTAACAACAATTTTATCAAATATTTTAGACCTAATAGCCTGATCAATAGTATAAAAAATTAAAGGCTTACCATTTAAATTCTTTATATTTTTATTTTTTAAACCCTTTGAACCAGCTCTAGCACAAATAGTGCACAATGTATTCATTTAAGTAACCTTAAATAATTTATAGCTTCATTCATAGAGCAAACATTATTAAAATTTTGTTTAAAAATCGATGAATGCTGATCTATATATGTGTCGTTTCTATTAAAATTAATAATTTTTTTTATAATATTTTTTTTTGGATTAATATGGCTAATTTTCAGCTTATTTTCAATTAAATCTATATGGATAGTTTTTTGATCATAATCAATAATCATTTTTCTGTATGGGATTTTAGAATAGTAATTTAAAGAAATATTTAGAAAAGATTTTTTCGAAAAATTTGCTAGTAATGTTAGATGATCATTACTAGATATTTTAAGAGAAGATATTTTACTATTAATTATTTTTAAAATATTAAATTTACCGAAAAGCCAAGATACATAATCAATTTCATGACTTAAATCAAGTTCAACCCCTCCACCTTTTCGCTTTGAGGCGCTATAGCTTTTAACATAATTAGTATTTTTTCTCCAATTAGGCAAATAAGAACCAGCATATATATTTACACTCAATAATTTATCATTACTTTGCGAAAGATATCTTTTTAAGTATTTTAATAAAGGATGGAATCTTAAGTTATAACCAACATAAATTTGATTATTAATATTTTTAATATTTTTCTTAAGGTCACTGAAAATGGGTTTTTCAACTAAAATAATTTTTTTTTTTAAAAATGAATTAATTATATTTAAATGTTTAAAATGTAAATTTGTTTCTGAGCATATAACGATATAATCTGGATTATAATCCTGAATTTCTTTTTTTCTAAATTCTATTTTTAATTTTTTGACAATTCTTAATTCAGTAATTATTTTTATTACCTTTACACCTTTAAATTTTGACAAAATTTTGTAATGTCTTGTTCCAATTGAACCATAACCAATTATTAGTACTTTTCTAATAGTCAATTTTTAATAATGCGATTAAAAGATTCTAATTCGCTCATCTTTCCAATTTCAATCCAACTATTACTTGAAATTTTATGAGTCATTATTTTCATTTTTTTTAATTTTGCTTTATGTATTAAGTCGGTAGCATCAAAATATTGGTTTTTAGGAATTAATCGTAATACATTATTATTAATAATATAGAAACCAACATTTACTAAAAAATTAAATGACGGTTTTTCTTTTAAATTTAATAATACGTTTTTTTTGTTTATGATTACTTCTCCATAGGAATTTAGAAAAGATTTATCAGTAATTACTAGTGTCATATCTGCTTTATTATTAATATGATTATTTATAATATCATCTAAGTTATGTGAAATAATCGTATCACAATTAGTAACAATTAATGGATTAGAATATTTATTGATATTTATATTAGCAACAGCACCTATTGTTCCCAATGGCTTTTCTTCACTTATAAACTGGATATTTAAATTATGATTATTTTTAAATTCTTTTGTAATCATTCTTTTAAGAATACTTTTTTGATAAAATATGGAGATATAGAAATTATTAAATCCTAAAATGTAATATTTTTCTAATATTCTACTAATCATTGGCTTACCACCAATTGGCATAAGTGCTTTGGGAAATTTATTTGTAAATGGAGCTAGTCTTGTGCCTCTACCACCTGCCATAATGAGTATATCAATGTTGTGATAAGTTGAATCATTATTTGTTATTTCAAAAAACTGATCCCAAGAAAAAACATCTAGTACAATTCCTTTATTATTAACAATTGGGATAATATCAAATTTGTTTATTTTAAGTATTTTTTTTATTTGTTCTAAATTAATTTGGCTTTCATAGACTTTAGTTGGATTTTTATTGTAGATTTTATCAATTGTTATTTCTAAATTTGAATTTTTAAGAATAGTTTTTCTAATGTCGCCATCAGTTAAAGTTCCTAAAAGTTTTTTTTTATTATCAATTACTAATAAACACTTGTGGGGTGAAATATTTAAGAAAGATAATGCATTTCTAATTGATACATTTTTTTTTATAAAATAATTATTATTTAATTTTACCATTTATAAAATACTAATAATTTTTAAGTATGTCCTGTAAGATACATTTTTTTTATAAAAACTTTTATTATTTAATATAAGTTTTTGATTCAATACTTTGTTAATTGCGTTTTTTAGATCAATTTCTTTGAAATTAACATTTATTACTGAATTAAATTGAACTCTTCCTGTTTGTCTATTTCCTATATTAATAGTAGGTTTATTAAAATATGGCACTTCAATTAAACCGCTTGAAGAATTACCAATAACACCCATAGATTTTTTTACTAAAGATAAATAATATGTAGAACCAAAGGATTTTATATATTTAAAATTTTTTTTATTTAAATTTGCAAATTTAGTTATAAAATTATTTATTTTTATTGATGAATAATCATGATTTGCAGAAGTTATAATAAAAAAAACATCTTTGTATTCTTTAAAGACTTTAAATATTAATTTAATTTTACTAATTTCGTTATCTTTATATTCTGTTTCAGGGTGGTAAGTAAAGATAAAATATTTGTTATGTTTAATTTTAAAGTTAAATTTATTTTCTATTTCAATTAAGTTAATTGACTTAAATTTTATTAAATTATCAGAACAAAATGGCCCATAATTAAATATATTTTTTTGATCACATCCTATATTTATTAATTTGTCATAATATTTTTTATGACTAACGAAGTGGTAATTAGAAAGTAATGAAATACCATTTCTAAATTTATTATCTTTTGACCCTAAGGTTGTCTCCCCACCATGAAGATGAGCAATTATTATATTATTAATTGAAGCTGAAATAGCTGCAGCAAAAATTTCATACCTATCTCCCAGTAAAAATACTAGATCATACTTTTTTTTATCTAAAATATTGTTAAATTTTTTAACATATTCTGCAAAGGAATTTGTTATATCAAAATAACTATCTTTATTGAGGTTAATCTTTAATTTTATAATCTCACAGTTATTTTTTAAAAGAATATCTTCAGAGGTATTTCCATACTTTTTTAATAAATGAGTACCAGTAATTATTAAACTAGTACTTATATTTTTGTCATCCAAGAAATGACCAATAGTAGCTTTTTGTAAACTATAGTCAGCTCTGGTAGAGGTTATAAATAAAATTTTTTTATTAGATATTTTCATCTTTTAAATAGTTTTTCTGTGATTTTTTTCCAATATACTTATTCCATTTATTTGCTTCAATACCACCAATTGACCTTTTTGTTGTGAGGTTTTTATAATTTAGAATTTCTCCTTTTTTAATTTCTTTTTTAGCAACAATTTTTTTAATTACATATTCTCTATTTTTAAGCTCTGAATATGTAGGTATCTTTTTTAAAGTACCCAATATATTCATTGTACTTTCTAATTTTTTTTTAAAAATTATAAATTTTTTCATTGATAAACTTGCCAAGTGGTCTGGTCCTGACATCATATTATCCATTGTTAAGTGTTTCTCAATTACGTTTGCTCCAAGCGCCAATGCTATAATTGCCGAGTTATAACCTTTAGTGTGGTCTGAATAGCCTACTTTATAACCCATTTTTTTAAAAGTATTTAGAACACTTATGTTTGACTCACTTTCTTTTGATGGATATTCAGAAGTACATTGCATTAAGGTTATTTTATTTTTTATATTTTTATTTGTATTTATTAGGATATTTAAAGAAAATTTGATTTCTTTTAAATTTGCCATTCCCGTTGATAATAATATGGGTTTATTGATCCTAGCAACCTTTTCTAGATACGGAACATTACCAATCTCCCCCGATGGTATTTTTATTCTTTTTAACCTTAGTATTTTATGGTGCCTAATATCTTCTACATCAAAAAAGCTAGTCATGTATTCAATTTTATGTGATCTACACATTTCAGATAATTTAATATGGTTTTTCAAAGATAATTCATACTTTCTAAGCAATTCTTGCTGATTACTAAAGGATGAATTTTTTTTTTGATAAGGAGCTAATTTAGCTGATTTAGTAGATAATTTTGAAGACTTAAAATATTGAAATTTAACAGCATTTATTTTATGTTTTGCTGAAAATTCTATTAATTTTTTTGCAATTTTAAAGGAACCATTATGATTAACTCCCACTTCAGCAATAATAAAAAGATTATTTTTGCTCATGATAAGTCAGTAATTAATTTGAGAGCTTTTTTAAAAGAATTTGGGTTCACATTATAATTGTTAGGTAAAACAGACCCTGATCCAATAAAACTATTATCACCAACATTACAGGTACCATTAATTATAACGCCTGTGGATATATGGCAATTATCTCCAATATTTGAGTCATGCTCTATTATTGATCCTGTATTTAAAATTACATTACTACCAATTGAAACATTACTGTTTACAAAAGAATTATGCATTATGATTGTTCCATCACCAATTTTAGTTTTTTTAGAAACGTATGAAGTTTTTGATTGAATTATAGGAATTTTAAATCCTATTTTTTTTAAATTTTTATATATATTTGTTCTTTTAATCAAATTTTTTTTATAAATAAAACCAATACATATGAATGCATTATTAATATTTTTATGTATGTCTATTAATTCATCATCATTATTAATGACTTTATAGCCTTGAAATTTTTTATCTTTTATAAATGGATCTACAATAGCTTCTATTTTAAAATCATTATTTTCTTCAATTATTTCAATACAAGATTTGGAATGACCGCCTGCTCCAATTAATACTATTTTTTTCATAATTATAACTATAGCTTTTTTTTTAAATTATTGTAAGTAATTAGCATTTTTGGTATCCAGTTTAGAATAAATTATCAAATAAAAATTTATAAAAGTATTTTGTATATAAATAGTGCAATACTTTTTGCTACTTATTAATGATATTGATTGTTTCAAATGTTTTGACAATCTCTTCAAGGTTTTGAGATGGATAAATATTTTTTTTGACTTTATTAAGTAAATAAATGATTTAATTTGATTGTAAAATCCCGGTTTAAATTTAATGTCCACTTTATTAGGTTTAATTCTAATTTTTTTATACTTAGAATTAGTATAAATTCCATTTTCTAGTGGATTAAATTCAATTTTTGTATCTTTAGCATAAAGCCTTACTGACCATCCGCCCGATGAGAACCAATTTGAAATATAAGCCTTGTTGCACCAAAATAAGCCAGTAGAAATTTTAAAATAATCAGCACCTACTATTTTAAAAGAGTATTTATAATTTTTAATTAATTTTATAACACCTTGTCCAATAAGAGATTCTGCCCCTGTAATTAAAAATTTATTATTTGAGATTTTTTTTTTCATAGTAATCAATACAATTAATTGGGTAATTCAATAGTTTCATTTCATTAATTATCACATTAGAATTATATTTTAAATTTAAAAATTCAAAATTATTTTTTTCGTGATCAAAAAAACAAAAAGAAATAATATTTAAATTAAATCTATTTTGACTAACACTTCCAGGATTAATTAATTTAAATTGATTTATATTTTTTATAAACTGCTGGTGTGAATAGCCAATAATGTAATTACTATCAATATTTATAGTAGTATCTTTGAAAATATAGTTATTATTAATGGTATGCTGGCAATTATAATCTTCAAATAGGAATTTTTGATTTAAAAGATTTAATTACATCAAAATACTTAAAATTATAAAAACATATTTTAAAAAAATCATTAACAATGCCTTTTTTTAGATACGATCCATTTAAAAAATAAGTTTCATGATTTCCAATTAAACAAATTTTATTATTAATATTCTGAATTAACTCAATACATTCATTACTCCACGGGCCATAATTTACAATGTCTCCGAGAAAAATTACGTAATCATCAGGCGCTATATGCTTTAAGGCGATTTCTAATGCTGGTAAATTACCGTGTATGTCTGAAAGAAAGAAAGTTCTCATCTGAAACTAAGTAATAATGATTTCATCAGAGCTACAATTATTTGCTTTTAAAATTTTTTTTAAAGAGATGAGAAATAATTTATGTTGAATTGCGGATTCATCATAATTTACCAGACCAGCATCGTCATATTTAACAATATTATCAATTGCCTTGCTAGTGGTTTCACTAACATAGATATTTTGAATTTTATTTTTTTTGAAAATTCTATTTGAAATTAAAGAATGAGTATATGAAATATTTTTATTCTCTAGAATATTAAGTATTTTTTTTTCAAAGTGAATCAATATTTTATTTTCACTATGTTTTTTACTATCGCTAATAGATAAGAAGCAATTTTGGGACTTAAAAATTATTGTGGATTGTAACTCTGCATATCCTTTTCTTTTGGATAAAATTTTCTTTTCAAAATCAAAAGAATGTAATTTTAGTTGCTTTACATTTGTTAAAAAAAAAAATAAATCAATAAAGTGAACACTATTTGAAAGCAGTCCCCAACTGTTACCAATAACGCTAATTCCGAATATCCTCTCTTTGTATTTTTTCTTTAATGACTGGTAATCTTTTGATAATCTTCGATTGCAATTAACATAAGCCTTTATTTCTTTTTTTTTTATAAGTCTGCTTATAACATTATATTCACTAATTTTATTAAATAAAAATTTTTCAAAAATTATATTTTGAGTATTATTTTTTTTTAAAAAATCTAGTGTAATTTTATATCTATTTAAAGAATCTGTGGCTACAATAGTAAGAAAAATAAGCTCTTTGATATAAGTTATTGTATTAAATACTTCGATTTTTTTCTCTTTAAAAAAAAAATTATAATTTTTTAATTGGCTATTTTGTTTTTCAATAATATATATTTTTTTAATGAATTTATTTTTTAGACAAGATGCATAATGGTGCTTACCAATAGATCCAAAACCAATAATCACAACACTAGCCATTGATTGTATCTATAATGTCAAATGTACTTTCAATATCTTTTAGACTTTGCGATGGATAAATATTTTTTTTTGAATTTATTAAATATAAAAATGCTTTTATTTGTTTATAAAAACCTGGTTTGAATTTTATATCCATTGGATTGGGGCTAATTTCAGTTTTTTTATATTTAGAGTTTATATAGAAACCTTTTTCCAATGGATTAAATTCGATTTTTGTATCTTTAGCATGAAGTCTTACTGACCATCCCCCAGGTGAGAACCAATTTGAAATATAAGTACCAGTTGAACCATTTGAAAATTTTAATGAGCAGCTGAAATGATCCCCACTTTTTAAAAATTTAGATTGTTTTGTAAATTTAAAATCTTTTACCTCTCCACCAAAATATCTTATGAGGTCTATTGTATGACAACTATTTGCGAATAACCACTTGCTTAAAATTTCAGGTTTAACTTTATTTTTAATTTGATCATAGCGCTCGTGCCCTTCTATTACCAACGATAATAAACCTCCATTTTTTTCTATTATTTTTTTTCCCTTTTCAAAGATGGAATAGAACCTTCTATTCATTCCTATCATATTAGGGGTTTTATATTTGGTAGAAATTTCAGAAAGAGCTTTAATTTTAACAAGGCTTAACGCTGGTGGCTTTTCTATAAAAATAGGTTTTCCAAGAGGAATTAATTTTTTTGATACAAGATACATCTGATCTACTGAAACTAAAACCATAATGCCATCGATATAATTAATGTTTTTTTTAATAAATGCGTAATAGTCGTTAGAAACATATTTAATATTATACTTTTTTGATAAATTATTTGCTTTAGCATATGTTCTAGAACAAATCCCCAATAAATTAATTAGCTTTATACTGCTCATTACTTCTAAATGTGAGTTAGCTATATTTCCAGCACCAACGATGACGATATTGATCTTGTTAGACATTATAAAGATTACTCTTGTAAATATTTTTATTCTTTTCAATCCATGAATAAGTTTTTCTCAACCCTTCATCTAATGAAATTTTTGGCTTCCAATCAGTAAGACTTAATATTTTTTTATTATCACATAATAGATGATTTACCTCACTTTTATTTTTTCTTATTCTGTCTTCACTAACAACAATTTTTTTTTTTAAATTTGTTATTTTAAAAATTTTTTCAAGCAACTGACTAATACTAATGTCTTGATTAGAACCTACATTCACAACCCCTCCATTAAAAATATTATTTTTTAATAAAATCTCATATGCCATACATAAATCTTCTACAAAAGTGAAATCTCTAACTGTAGATAAGTTTCCTAAGGATATGTCTTTAGATGAGATTAATTGAGAAAATATTGTCGGAATAATTGCTCTAGCTGATTGTCTTGGGCCGTAGGTGTTAAAAGGTCTGATGGTTGTTACAGGTAAATCAAAAGAATGATAGTAACTAAGTGCTAAATTATCAGCTCCTATTTTTGATGCAGAATATGGTGATTGTGGTTGTAAAGGGTGATCTTCATTAATTGGAGTATAAATTGCAGATCCATAAACCTCACTAGTAGAAGTTATTACTGTTTTAGATATTTCAAGCTCTTTAGCGGATTGAAGAACATTGTAGGTACCTTCAACATTAGTTTTTATATAAGCTAGAGGAGATATGTATGAATAAGGTATTCCTATTAAAGCAGCTAAATGCAGAACAACATTATTACCCTTAACTGCATTTTTTACAGAGTCATAATCTCTAATATCGCCCAAGATTACATTGAAATCTTTTTTAAAAATTGAATTTTCTAACCAACCCCAGTCATTATTACTATTATATCTATCAAAAACAGTGACTTGGTGGCCTCTTTGAACTAAATATTCGGTTAAATGTGATCCTATAAATCCACAACCTCCCGTAATGAGAATTTTATTTTTCATATTAAGCATATGGTCTTAATACTAACATTAACATGTTATCTAATATATATACTATTATAATACGATCTAGTAATTATTTAGGAATAACAAAAGCTAATATAAAAAAAAATAAATTAGTCATTTGAAAATATTTATATTTTTAACTCTATTAAAATTATCGATTTGTTATTACTTGAATTTAGAAACATTTTTATTTATCATTATCTTTTCAAATATAATATGATCAATAACTTATTAACTGATGACAAATATTAAAATTATTGCTGAGATTGGGTGGAATCACTTGGGAAATATGGATCTAGCTGAAAAAATGATTGTTTCAGCATCAAAAAGTGGAGCTCAAATTTGTAAATTTCAAAGCTGGAGTGTTAAAAATTTAAAAAAAGGCCCTTGGGATAGTGATGGTAGACTTGAAATTTATAATAAAGCTGAATTGTCATTTGAAGATCATGTTAAATTAATTAAAATTTGCAAAAGCAATTCTGTTGATTTTATGACATCTATTTTTAACTCTGAAAGTATCGATATGCTAAAGGAATTAAATATTGATTTTGTTAAAATCCCTAGCCATGAAAATTATAATTCAGAGCTAGTTGTTAACATAATGAATAACTTTAGTTCGGCCTTAATCTCAACCGGTGCATCTAAATGGACTGAAATAGAACAACATATTAATTATTTTAAAAAAGGTAATTTAATACCAATGCATTGTGTGTCTAGCTATCCCTGTAACTCGGAAAACATAAACCTTCCTAAGATTTCTGAACTAAGAAAAATTTCAAATAAAGTTGGCTATAGTGGTCACCTACAAACTATTGATGATGCTATTGCTGCTATTAGTTTAGGTTGCTCTTATATTGAAAAACATTTCACAATAGATAAGTCACTACCAGGAAGAGATAATCAATTTGCCATACTTCCAGAAGATTTAAAAAATCTTTCCAATTTTAGAGATACTTTTGAGAAAATGAATATCAATAAAGGTTCTGATTTTCAAGAAAGTGAGATTGACATTATTGAAAATTATAGAGGTAGATGGGGTGGATAAAATTTCAAGTAATATTAGTGTAATTATTAGAACAAAAAATGAAGAAAGATGGATAGGACATTGCATACAATCATTACTTGATAATTATAATCAACCAGAGTTGATTATAATTGATGATAATTCAAAAGATGAAACTATAAATATTGTCAAAAGTTTCGAAAAAGATACTAATTTAGACGGTAAAGACCCTAGATACACAAAAATTATATTTGAAGATATCAAAAACTATTCACCTGGATTATCTTTAAACAAAGGGGTTAGTATAGCCACAAAAGATATAATTTTAATTATATCCGCACACTGTGTTTTATTTGAGATTAATTTAGAGAGAACCAATCAGTATCTTGATAAATATGCAGCGGTATATGGTAATCAAATACCTGTTTATAATGGTAAGAGAATAAACAAAAGATATGTTTGGTCTAATTTTAGTTCAAATTCAGCAGAAAATTTTTATTGCGATCAAGAGCAAAGATATTTTTTACATAATGCTTTTGCATTTTATAAAAAAGAAACATTACAAAAGTTTCCGTTTGATAATAAGTTAACCACTAAAGAAGATAGATACTGGGCCAATGATATAATTAATAATAAAAAACTTAATATATTTTATGATAGTGAGCAATCCGTCTATCATCATTACACAATTAATGGAGCAACATGGAAAGGGTTGGCTTAGATTATTAGTAACCAATTAAATATCTTGGGAATTACCCTTGCAAGAGGTGGATCTAAAGGAATAAAAAATAAAAATATTAAAAAAATAAATAATAAACCCCTTATCTATTATACAATCAGAGAGAGTTTAAAAAGTAAATTCTTAACTGATTACATAGTTTCTACTGACAGTTTGGATATAAGTAAAATAGCACAAAAGTATAAAGTCGATGTTCCCTTTATAAGACCAAAAAAATATTCAACAGATAAAGCCTCATCTTCTTCAGCATTAAAACATGCAGTTCTATTTATGGAAAAAAAAAATAATATTAAATATGATTATGTAGTTGAATTAATGATAACTAACCCACTAAAGAACTGTCACGATATAGATAAAACAATAAATAAATTGGTAAAAACTAATGCTGATTCCGTCATTGCCGTTTCAAGAGTTTATGAACAACACCCAAGAAGACTTAAAAAGATAATTCATGATAGAATTGTTGATATAATGCCTGAAAAAAAGGAAAGTAGAAGGCAGGACTTAGAGCCCTATATTTATATCAGGGCTGGTTCAATATATGCAATAAAAAGAGATATTTTAATTAAGAGGGGGCTAAGATACGGAACAAAAAATAGTAGACCATATGTATTACCCTATGAAAGATCACTTAATATAGATGGTGAAAGGGATTTTTTTATTGCAGAAAAGATACTTAAATAATTTTTTAAAAATTTCTAAATAAATAATCAAAACTATTATTTAATTTTATATGATTATTTAATTTTTCTTTTGCTAATTTAACAAATTTATTATTTTCAAAGTAATAACAATCATAATTAAGATGATTTAAGATTTTAATTGTTTTTTTTACATTATCTGGAGAGTAACGATCAATAGAACTATTTAATTCGATTAAAATTGTTATATGACAATTTGATGATAAGAAATTAGTGGCACCTTCTAATACTCTATGTTCTGCACCCTCGACATCAATTTTAAAAAAATAATTTGATTTAACATTTACTTGATATAGATCATCAAATTTTTTAAGTTTTACTTCCTGAAAGTTAATATTACTTTTTGCGTACAGACTATAAAGTCCTAGATTATGAATTCTATGTTCTTCATTGTCTGGAAATGATAATTTAGCAATCTCATTTTTTTCACTTAAACCAAAATTATTAATAATAATCTTATTAATTTCATTTAAATTATAATTTAAAATTTTAAATGTATTTCTGTTAGGTTCAAAACAATTAATTTTATCAATACCTTTTTTATTTATTTCAAAAAAAGATAAAGACCAGTAACCAATATTAGCACCAATATCAAATATTACGTTTGGTGAATTTGAGAAATCATAAACTTTTTGAATATAATCCTTGTTTTTTTCTAATGAGTTTAAAGCTAAAAGTGTTTGAGTGCTCACAGTTAATTTAAATTTGCGTTTAAAAAATCTAATGTTTAAAAATTGATCAGGCGTATTATTCATATAGTGACTAAGATTAATTGCATTCTTAGTATTATTATTAATTGTAAATAAAAATTTATAAATAAGAAATTTTAATATTTTTATCAAAATTTGTTTACAGCCCATTCAAATGCTTTTTTTTGACCTTGCCAAGTCATACCACCAACGTGCGGCGTGATTAGTATATTTAATTTATTCATATTTTTTATTATTTTACTTTTTTTAATATTGTTTAATTCATCTGTTAGTACATCAGCGCCATATCCTGAAATAATATTTTTTTTTAAATGTTCAAGTATGTCATTCTCATTAACAATCTCTCCTCTAGATGTATTAATTATGATTGGATTTTTTTTGCATTTTTTTAAAAATGAAGTGTTAATCATATTTTTTGTTTGTGATTCTAAGTGAACATGTAGAGAAATAATATCGGATTTTTTAGCTAAATCATTTAAGCTTACATTTTCAAATTTTTTAGAGTTTTTATATTTATCATGTATTAGAACTCTCATTCCAAATGCATCACAAAATTTTGCCATAAATCTTCCTAATCTACCAAATCCTATTATTCCTATTGTTAAACTAGAAAGCTCTTGTCCCATATATTTTTCATAATCCCATTCTTTTTTGATCTTAACAGAATTATGACTATTAACTAAATTTTTCAATAAACTGATCATTAAACAAAAAGCCAATTCACTTGTTGAAGGGAGTGTATTAATTAATTTAGTATCTTTTTTTAATGAAAAAATTTTAATACCTAAGCTTTTACAATCAGATAAGTTTATGTGATTTGTGCCTGTTGATGCTGTATTAATTAATTTTATACCTGAATTTTTTAATAATTTTTTATCTAATATAAAACTTTGCTTATTTGGATTACAAAAAATACAGTTTATTGATTTATTATTATTAATTAATCTAAATAAATTTTTTTTATTAATATATGGTTCATAGATTATTTTTCCTTTTCGTTCAATTTTTTTTTTTAATCCCTCTATGTGTTCTATCGGAGTTATACATATAATTTTATTCTTCATGAACTAGACTCGTATTCCACTGACAAACAGGTCTCATTATTGACTCCTCAGTCCAAGAAAAAGGATATGAACCACGAGCTATATTAGTTTCTTTATTCTCAATTACTTTAAAGCTCAATACTCCAGTACTTTTTTTAGGTTCCATAATTTGGTATGTGCTCTCTATGTCTCCAGGTGGTTGGAACATTACTATATTAATATCAATCATACCTACATCAAATGTATAAGCAGGTATCTTGCAAGTTTGTTTGTATATTCCCTTTTTTTTAGCTTTTTGGTTAGTCCATTTAACATTTATTGATTCATCAAAAGTTTGAAATATTTGAACATTGTTTTTGAAGAAATGGAGATTTGTACATAAATTACAATTTTTTTTCAGAACTTCAAATTCTATTTCAATAATAATTTCATCAGATATATCAAAATCTTTTAAGATTTCACTATTAATATTCAGAGAACTAATAGAAATTAATTTGATTAAACTTGTCTGAGGATTTCTATTATCTTTCCATTTGGTCTTTAAAAAGTTTTTATAAAAATTATCGCTATTTAAATATTTATTAACCATTTCTTGGGCATTACCTTGGTGAGCTATAGTTCCGTTATTCATGATAATAACTTTTGAACATATTTTTAAAATAGAATCTAAATTATGACTCACAAAGAGAACTGTTCTTTTTGAGTTTAAATTAATTTCTTTGACTTTATTAATTGCTTTTTTTTGAAATTCTTGATCTCCTACGGCTAATACTTCATCACAAATTAAAATGTCATAGTCTAAGAATGCAGCAATAGAAAAACCTAATTTTACGATCATGCCAGATGAATATCTCTTTACCGGTGTATCTATATGCTGCATTAAAATACCGGAGAATTTGACTATATTGTTTAACTGTTTTTCAACTGCACTAACACTCATGCCATTTATAGCACCATTTAAAAAAATATTTTCTCTTCCTGTAAGTTCACCATGAAAACCTGTGCCAACTTCGAGCAAACTAGCAATCTTTCCATTTATTTTGATATTTCCTTTAGTGGGACTCGTAATTCTAGATAGAATTTTTAGCAGAGTGGACTTACCGGCACCATTTTTTCCAATTATACCGACAATTTCACCTTCATTCAGGCTTAAATTAACATTATTTAGTGCGAGAAATTTATTAGCATTATTATTAAGATTATTACTGTTTAAATATGAATTTGGGTCATCCTTTTTTAAAATTTTAGCAATAAATGATTGGAAATCTCTATAAAAAGTATCTCTGCCAATAACACCAAGTTGATACTCCTTAGAAAGATTTTTAATTTCAATAACAGGGCTCATCTGATTAGATAGTATCCATAAAGGATTTTTCAACTTTATTAAAAATATATAATCCAAAAATAAAAATTACGATTGAAAAAAATAAACTTAATACTGTTAATGCCAAATTGAAATCTGAATTAGAAAATAATATATATCTAAAATTTTCTATTATAGAGCTAACGGGATTAAGAATATAAAAATATATATATTTATCACTAATCATGCTCATTGGATATATGACTGGTGAAACAAACATCCAAAGCTGCATTCCAAAACCTAATAATAATGCTAAATCTTTATATTTATAAGTAATAGAAGCAAATAAACATCCAAAACCAATACTTATCATTGATAATTGAATCAATAATAATGGTATTAGAAATACTTTTAAATCTAGTGTAAAAGCAGAACCATTAAAGTAAAAATAAATAATAAATAAAACAAGAATTATAAATTGAATAAAAAATTGTAAATAATTAATAATTACATTAGATATAGGGACAACAAGTCTTGGAAAATATACCTTACTAAATAAATCTTTGTTTGAAGAAAAAACATTACTCACAGAAATCATACTTGAAGAAAAGTAAGACCACAAAATTGTACCAGACATATAAAATATAAAGGGAGGAATTTCATCTGTTGGCATTGAGGCAATTTTTCCAAAAATAACTGTAAATACAGCCGAGTTTAGAAGTGGTTGTAAAATATACCAAAAAGGACCCAAAATTGTTTGTTTATAAAAAACTTTAAAATCTCTATTAACAAGTAAATAAATCAGATCCCTATACTTAAGAATTTCGTTAATATTTAAGAAAGAATTAGATTCTGATGAAATGATTATTATTTCATCTTCAAATTTATCTTTATTACTCATATTAACACTAATATACAATAATACTTATAAAGAATATAAAAAAATGAAAATCGCATTAATCAAAATACAAAATTATTATGACTTGGAGTTTCGAGATGCTCTTACCAATTTTGATGAAAATAAAAGCATTAAAATTGATTATTCAAATAAAAAAGCTTTAAAAAATATAAAAAAAAATGAAGTACATTATAAAATTATTTTTCCAGAAGTAGTTAAATTATTAAATAAAAAACATAATGTGCAATTGTCAGATCAATTTTGGCAAATATTAATTGGGCCATGGCTATACAAGGTATTAGAATTTTTTTATGATAAATATCTGATAGTAAAAGAGATACCATCTAATTTAAAAATAGAATTTCAAGAAAATTATTTTAAGAGACATTATTTTAATAGTATTTATGATCTTTATATAAATGAAAAATTCATAAAATATTCGATATATTCAATAAATAATTCATTAGAAATAAATAAGAAACAAATAAGCCTAAAAGATAAACAATATCTAGAAGATAAACTCTCAGAAAAAAATAATTTAAAGACTAATCGCAAAGTATTTAAAAGTATTTTAAAAGAAAAAATTAGATCAATAATCTATTTCTTTATTTTACAGAAAAAATACAAAGATAAAATCCTTAATATTAATTTGCCATTAACTAACGCAGAATTAAAAACTATATCTGACAGATATAACAATTTATCGAAACAATTTATTAATTTAGTTAAGACAAATAAAAATCCCTCAAAAAATAAATTAATAGAAATTAAAATACAAAAAGATTTTAAAGATGAGTTTTTAAATTCACTTAAAGAAATAATTCATAAATGGATTCCAATAGAATATGATATGGAATTTTCATCCAATTTTAATTATTATAAAAAGTACGTTAATAAAATTAATCCAAATATTATTTTATTAAGGGGTCCACACGAAACTAGTATTAAAATAAGATTCTTAATAGCCTTATTTAAAGAGTATAAAAATTCAAATATATTAAGTTTTCAAGAGGGAGGAATTGGAAAATATCAATATCAAAAACATTATGAGAACTATTCACTGAATGGTACAGATTATTTTGCACAATGGTCAAAATTTAGTTCTAGGAAGAATATAATAAGTTTTTATTTAACCAAGACCTACTGGATTACAGAATACAAATTACCTAAAAATAATGACATTTTAATTATACTAGGGTCCTTTAGAAAATTTTTTTTTTCATATTATGAAGGTCATCTTCCTGATTATTCATTTATTCAATTGAAAATTATAGAAAAATTATTAATGGAGGATAATATTTTTGAAAGATCAACAATTAGATTTCATAATGATTATCAATTTAATGAAAAAAAATATCTTCATAAAAAATTTAAGAAATTAAAAATATCCACCAGAGAAAATACAAATACATTTTTTCATTTGCTTACTAAATTTTCACTAAAAATATTTTTAAGTGATTATACAGCCAATATGCAGTCAATGATTATTAATCATCCGACTATATTAATACTTGATAAAAAAGAATTAACTAATAACGAAATTTATTCTGATGTTTATGTAAAATTGTTTGAAAACAATATGTTATTTTATTCTCCTATAAAATTAATTGATTTTATAAATAAGAATTTATCAACATATGATAAAATTATCAACTGGTGGTATTCTAAGAATGTTCAGTATACAAAAAATTTATATATTTCTTTTTTGTGTAGAAAAAATCTAAAAATTGATGAAAAATTTATTAAATTAATAAATCAAATATAGTAATTAAAATAATTTTTTATTATCAAATAAAGAAAATTTATTTATTAATCTAATTTAATTGCTGACCAACGCTCAAATTGATCTGTTGAAGATGTAATAGATTTGAATAAATTGACTTTTTTATCGATAAAGAATTCATCACAAGCAAAGCGCGCACCTGGAAATTTTAACGAGTAATATTCATCTAATTGAATTAGTCCTCCTTTGTTTAATATTGGCCACACAAAATTTAAAGTATCCAAATAAGAGTTATATAAGTCACAATCTAACATACAAGCAAAAATTTTATTAGGTTCTCTACCTTTAATCATGGTATCAGAAAATTTTCCTTCAACTAATTTAATATTATCTAGTCCTAAAAAATTAATTTTAGTCACTAAAAGTTCCTTACTAGTATCGGAAAAGTCTGCACTTTTCGATATATTTGAAGAATTTGTTATAGATTTACTAAAATTTTTTTTAATAGTTATATTTCTTTCTACTGAATCTAGATGAGTTTTAGTAATCATATTGAGATCAAATAACTTTTGGAATGAATCTAAATGATCTTTTTCATCATAAGTAGGAGGAAAGCCTTTAAATGAATCGTACCCATAAACAATTTTATTAGATCCTAATTCTTTTAAGAGTAAAGCTGTAGCTATCAAAGTTCTACCTCTAAAAACACCAGACTCTAAGATGTCACCATTCATTGAACTATGACTCTCTCTTATAAAATTAAAATAAGAATCATAAGGACCTGGTATACGATAATTATAAATATCTATAGAGTTGAATTCCCAATCATAATTTATATTAAACATAGTTATTAATCTTAATTCTTATATTTTATTTATTTTAAATCAATAGAAGTTATTTAAAATCTATATCTTAATACTATTTTTATAACTTTATATCTGCTAAAATTAAAAAAACTAAAATATCAAGTAACATATAATAAATGGCAGAACTTAATTTTACAATTTTATTAACCTTATATGATAGGCATGAAGATACAAAATATTGGCTTGAAGAAAATATTTTTGAAGATATCAATTATTTTGTAGCTGATGGAAGCTTGTATAATCATAACCAAAAATTATTTAAAGAACTAAAATATAAAAATGTGACATATAAAAGATTTGCTTATGATGCTAGTACAGTTGATTACTTAAATAAATTAAAAAAATCCCTCTCAGAAATAAAAACAAAATATGTGATGATTAATGACAATGATGATTTTTTGGTAAAGGATGGGATCAAACAAATAGTATCTTTTCTTAATGATAATAGTGAATATAATATTTGTTCAGGCAAAATTTTTTATATACAAAAGTCATTAAAATTTATTAATAAATATTACTTCAATTTAAATTCTTTGAATAATTATGGTTACAAAGGCTATAGTTTTAACGAGTCATTAAAACGTTATCTTTCCAAATTAAATGGATGTAAATATTTATGGTATTCTGTTTACGAGACAAATTTATTAGTTAAAATAGTTAATAAATTAATTTTATATAAAATATATGATTGGCAAAATATTGAAATAGCACACACAATTTTGAGTCTAAAAGACGGTAGGTTTAAATATTTAAATATATGTCATTATGTTAGACAAACTACAACAAGAGGTGTGACCACAACTTTGGAAAGAAATAATTCTATGAAAAAGACTATTAATAGAAGTATTGAATTAAAAAGATTTCTAAACCTTATAATTGATAATAGCGTTGACTTAAGCTTTGAAAAAATAGAAAGAATGATGTCTGGTAGTTATCAATATGGTAATAAAAAATTTAAAACTTCTAAAAAATTATTTAATTATTTATTTGGTAGAGTATTGCTTTTATTTAAATTAAAACTATCTTCAGTTAGATACTTACTAACTAAAATAATATGAAAAATAAATTTAATATTGAGATGTCGGGGCCACTTATATCTAAAATAGATATAAGGATTGTTAATGATGCTTTAAAAAATGGATGGTACGGAGATAAAAAATATTATTACGTAGAAAAGTTTGAAAGAGAATTTGCGGAGTATCATGGGAGAAAATATGGATTGATGACACCTAATTGCACACTTGCAACACATTTATTGTTAACTGCTCTAGGAATAAAAAAGGGTGACTCTGTTATTAATCAGGATAGTACATGGGTAGCGCCTGCAGCGGCAGTGAGTTACACAGGAGCAAAAAATATATTTTGTGATAATAATTTAGAAAATTGGTGTCTAGATCATAATTCCCTTCAGGAAAAAATTACAAATTCTACCAAAGCAGTAATTACAACAGCTTTATATGGAAATATGCCAGATATGGATAAGATTGAGAAGATTTGTAGAAAAAATAAATTAATTTTAATTGAGGATGCGGCTGAGGGATTAGGGTCAAAATATAAAGGAAGAAAAGTTGGCTCATACGGTAAAGCTTCATTGTTTAGTTTTCATAGAACTAAAACGCTTACTACTGGTGAAGGGGGTATGATGATAACAAGTGATAAAAAACTTTATGAAAGATGTAAGTTCTTGAGAGATCAGGGAAGAGATCCATTTTTCACATATCAAATTTCTGAATTAGGTTTTAAATATATGCCATTTAATCTTCAGGCAGCACTAGGTTATAGTCAATTCTTACAAGTTGATAAAATAGTAATGCAGAAAAGAAAAATTTACCATTGGTATAAAAAATTTTTTCATAATTATGACGTTAAATTAAATACTGACAACGAAGATGTATATAACGGCTGTTGGGCAACAACTTTAATTATTGGAGATAAATATAAAATTAATGCAAAATTATTGATGAACTATCTCAAAAGTAAAGATTTACCAGTAAGACCCTTTTTTTGTCCTCTATCTAAAATGAAACCTTTTAGACAAAATAATAATAATATAAATGCGGCTTATTTATACAAAAATGGTATGACTCTCCCCTCAGCATTAAACTTAAAAAAGAAAGAAGTACAATTTTACTCTGAATGCATCAAAAATTTCTTAGATAATCATAATAAATGAAAACCATTTTAATTACTGGTGCTGCTGGATATATAGGAAGCAGATTAGTACCTTTTCTTCTTAAAAAGAAATATAAAGTAAGAGCAATAGATAGATTTTTTTTTGGGAAGGATCATATAAAACCAAATAAAAATTTAGAATTAATAAAACACGATGTAAGAAATACTAATCCAAAATTTTTTGAAAATGTTTATGGTGTTATTGATCTTGCTGCTCTCTCAAATGATGTTACTGGAGAAAAATTTATAAAAGAGACTTATGATATAAATTTTAAATCAAGATTTAGAAATGCAAAAATAGCAAAGAAATATGACGTGAGGAGGTATATTCTTCCATCTTCTGCAAGCAACTATGGTAAAATAAAAAATAATCAAATTGCTACAGAAGAATTTATATTAAAACCGTTAACACACTACTCTAAAGCAAATGCTATGGCTGAAGAAAATATTCTAAAACTAAAATCAAAAAATTTTTCTGTTACAGTTTTAAGACAAGGAACAGTGTATGGTTATTCTCCAAAGATGAGATTTGATTTAGTTATAAATAGAATGACCTATGAAGCTTGGAAAAATCATAAAATTTTGTTAATGAAAGATGGGACTCAAAGAAGGCCATTACTTCATATTGAAGATGCTATAAATGCTATGAAATTCATCTTAGAACAAGAAAGTAATAAAGTTAATGGAGAAATATTTAATGTTGGTTCAGATGGCAATAATATTAATATTTTAGATCTTTCAGAAATGTTTAAAAAAAAGTTTAAAAAAAAACTAGAAATTGAATGGTATGGTGCAAAAGATAAAAGAAGTTACTTCATGTCTTTTGAAAAAATTAAGAAATTGGGATTCAAAGGTAATTTTAAACCTATTGATGGAATTAGTGAGATATTAGAATTACTCAAAACCAAAAAAATTCAACTTGATGAGAAAACAATTACTTTAGATTGGTATGAAAATTTAGAGAAATGGAATAAAATTATTCAAGATGTATCAATAAATAATAAAATTATTAATTTATGAAGATTTTAAGTAATAATCTTGATAAAAACTTTAAAATTCTAAAACTTGGCTTTGGATGCTGTCAGATTGGAGGTCCAACACAATTAGGTAATAAGCATATTGGCATGGGAACTCAAACAAAAAATAATAGTATTGAGGCTATTAAGTGTGCAATAAATCATGGCATAAATTTTTTTGATACTGCTGATATTTATGGAAATGGAAAATCTGAAAAAATATTAGGCCAAGCCTGTAAAGATATATCAAATGTTTTTATTTGTACAAAATTTGGAAATAGATTTAAAAATAATAAACATTATTTTGATTCTAGCACAACCCATCTTATAAATTCTGTTAAAAATTCTTTACAAAGATTAAAAAAAGATACGTTAGATATTATTTTATTACACAGCCCTCCAAAAAATATTTCTTTATCTTCAAAATTTAAAAAAACACTTACAGAATTAAAAGAAAATTATAAAATAAGATATTTTGGTATTAGCTTTAGCTCTGTTAATGATGCAATTGAGTTTATAAACTATGACTCGGACTTAGATTTTATTGAAATAATATTTAATATTGTTGATAGAAGAGCTGAAAAAGTACTTTTCAAACTATGCAAAAAAAACAATATTAAAATAATTGCTAGAATGCCACTAGCATCAGGTTTTTTATCAAATTCTGGCTTTAATAAGACGTTTAAATCGAATGATTTTAGAAAAAATATTAGTACAGATTTTTTGGAGTGGATGGAAACTATAGAACAAACAATATATTTTAAATTTAATAAAAAAATAAATATTGCTGAGTTAAGTTTAAGATACGTGCTTTCTAAAGAAGAAGTTTTTGTTGTAATACCTGGAATGAGAAACAAATTACAAGTTAATAGTAATATTATTTCATATAGAAAAGGAATATTAGATATAAACTATCAAAAAATAATTAATAAGTTACCTGAATTTTATAAAGGATGGAAATAATATGACTAAAAAAATTGTTATATGGGGTGCTAAATATCAATTTAAAGTAATTAAACCGTTATTAATCAGCAAAGGTTTTAAAATTGAAATATTAATTGATGACACGCCTGGTTTAGAAAATTATTTGGGACATAAAGTCTTAAATATAAATAATTTTAAAACTTGGTTAAATTCAAATAACGTTAGTGAGTTAGGGTTTATAATCTGTATCGGCAATCCACAAGCTAAAATTAGAGAAGAAAAAGCAAATCTACTTATTAACTTAGGTCTAAGACCCGTATCTATTGTATCGGATAGCGCTATAATCTATGATGATGTTATACTTGGCAAAGGTATACAAATTTTAGATAATGTAATTATTCATCCTGGATCAAAGATAGGTGATTATTGCATAATTTTATCAAATACCTTAATAGATCACGATTGTACTATAGGTAAATGTGTAGAGTTATCGGGAGGAGTGAATCTTGCTGGAAGGATTCATATTGGCGATTATACATGGATGGGTATAGGTTCAACAACCTTCGCAGATCAAAAGTCTGAAATACCAAGAAAAATTGGGAGTAACTGTATAATAGGTGCTCAATCCTTAGTTAACAAAGATATACCAAATAACTCTATAGCTTATGGCGTACCAGCAAAAGTAAAAAAAAGGAATTTAGAGGACCTATAGTATTTATATAAAGTATTTTTTAGCACAATAAATGAAGTTAATTAAAAAAAAAAATATTCTAATTTTAGGTGGAGGTGGCTATTTAGGGCAGTCATTAGTGAAATTGTTCTCAAAAGAAAAAAATTTTAAAGTCACTGTAATTGATAGATTTTTTTATGAAAATAAAAAAAAACTATTAAAATTTAAAAATATTAAATATATAAAAAACGATATTAGAAAAATTGATAAATTCTACTTTTCAAATATAGATATTGTTATTGATCTTTCAAATATTAGTATTGCACCAAAAAATAATATTTTTTACGATAATATGTCTTGGGAAATTAATTATGAAGGAAGAATGAATAATTTATTATTAGCAAAGAACAATAATGTTCAAAAATATTTATTCCCTTCTTCATGTAGTGTTTATGGTTTTAATGAGACAAAAAAGTTTCTTGATGAAAGTTCTAAACTTAACCCAAAATCTACATATGCAAAAACTCATAAAGCATTTGAAAAGTTTGCTTTGAAACGAGGAGATGAAAAATTTCAAGTAATATCATTAAGACTCCCAACTTTATTTGGTTATTCAAATAGGATGAGATTTGACTTAATAATAAATGCAATGGTTTGGGATGCATTAGAAAATAAAACAATTAATCTTTTAAGAGATGGTAAGCAAAGAAGGCCTTTTGTTCATGTTGATGATGTCTCCGAGGCATTTTTATTCTTTATAAAAGATAAAACTATTAAATTTAATAATGATATTTTTAACATTGGAAATAATGCAAATAATATTAATCTTTATAATTTAGCAAAAAATATTTTTAGAGTATTGAAAATTAAAGAAAATATTCAATGGTACGGTAAATCTGATGATAGATCATACTTTGTCTCTTTTAACAAAATATCAAAATTTGGATATAGCCCATATAGATCAATTG